>Ga0209913_1000032_pt1 | contig 184241 bp, 158 predicted proteins | sample PersoiDNA2013203_FD_185805 | JGI IMG/M metagenome (GOLD analysis project Ga0209913, IMG submission 185805) | Permafrost soil microbial communities from the Arctic, to analyse light accelerated degradation of dissolved organic matter (DOM) -... | ecosystem: Environmental > Terrestrial > Soil >... | reverse complement strand
ATAGTGCTGCAACCAGTGTGAAAGTAGGTTATCGTCAGGCTTGTTATTTGGTGCAACAGCCCCCGGCTGTTCCACCTGGAGAAAAACCCGTCAAGCAATTGGCGGGTTTTTTTTCGTCTGGTGGTTTGGAAGGTTTTACAGCGTACAGGCGTAAAAAAAGCAGCGCTGCGCGCTGCCTTTTCATCTGCGCCACTCCATCAGAAATGGTAGGCCACTTTCAGGTTCAGGAAGTTGACGCCTGTATTCGGCTTTTTGTAGCCACCATTCGAGAAATGCTGGATCTTGGCAGCGACTTCCCAATTATTGTCGAAGACATAGCCGATGCCGACGTGGTCGCCGAACTGGAAGTGGGTCGACAGGCGGTAGTCGTCATTGTCATACAGCTTCGACAGCATGTGCACGCCAATGCCGCCTTCGGCATACAAACCTTTCTTGCTGATATTTTCAAAGCGGAACACCGGCGTGAAACCGACATCAACCAGACTTTGTGTTGCGCCGGGAACATTGCGGTAGCGATCGCCACGCCATGCGCCAAAGCTGGCATCCCAGTAACCGCTCAATTGCGTGCCGTTGGATTTGAACCAGGCTTTATCCCAGTCCGAAGTGGCACCCACACGTATCATTTGCGTGCTGGTGCCATTTGCGTATTCGGCGTAGGCGGAATCAATCAGTTTGCCGTCCGCAGCGAGTACCGATTGCATCGCGGCCAAGGCGGCAACGCCGGCGATGGATTTGAGGAGATTCTTCTTGAAGAACATAGAGGCTTTCATCGTAAAATTGGCCGATAGGCTTGTCTTGTTTGCGCAGGCACCTAGTTTTGCACACTACTCCCGCCACCTGTTTGATTTCAGAGGTTGAATTGATATTGTCTACAAAAATCGCATTTCTCGGTATCGGTCTGATGGGGGATCCGATGGTCCGGTGCCTGCTGCGCGCTGGATATTCTGTCACAATTTGGAATCGCACGCACAGCAAGGCCCAAGTCCTGCGTGCGGCAGGGGCGCAGCCGGCCGTTTCCATCGTTGAATCGGTCAATGGCGCGGACGTGGTCATCTCGATGCTGGAAGCCGGTCCCATCGTGGCGCAGGTGCTGCAAGAGGCGCTGCCGGCCCTGTCTCCAGGTGCGCTGTGGATCGATATGAGTTCCACCCAACAATCAGAAGCCCGGCAATTTCATGCTACCTTGCAGGCGGCAGGCCATGGCTTCATCGATGCGCCCGTGTCGGGCGGCGTCGCCGGGGCGCAGGCGGGCACCCTGGCCATCATGGCTGGCGCCAGCAGCAGCGATTACGTCCGCGTGGAAACTATCCTGGCGGCCATGGGGCGACCGACCCTGGTGGGCCCGGCCGGCAGTGGCCAGGTTGCCAAGCTGTGCAATCAACTGATCGTCGGTGCGACCCTGACCATCGTGGCCGAAGCGCTGTTGCTGGCCCAGGCGGCTGGCGCCGATGCAGCCGCCGTACGGGCAGCCATCCGCGGCGGTTTTGCTGAGAGCAAGATTTTGGAGGTACATGGCCAGCGCATGTTGGAGCGCAATTTTGTTGCCGGTGGCCAGGTAAAGAGCCAGATCAAGGATATGCACAACATCCTCGCTGCGGCCGAGGCTGCCCACGTCAGCTTGCCGGTGACGCAACTGGTGACGCAGCGCTACGAAAGCATTGCCGCAACGTACCCGACGGCCGACCATGCGGCGGCCTTGCTGGCTCTGGAAGCGTTGAATCCGGGCCAGCGCCTCGGTGATGGCCCAGACAAGCTCAGTTAAGCGACGGGCAGGCTCGCTTCGGCCAGCTTGACCCAGAAACTGGCGCCGATCGGCAGTAATTGGTCGTTGAAGTCGTAGCTGCCATTGTGCAGAACGCATGGCCCCAGACCGTGGCCGCCATCGCGGTGCTCGCCATCGCCATTGCCGATGAAGATGTAGCAGCCGGCCTTTTCTTGCAGGAAAAAGGCAAAATCCTCGGCGCCCATGGTCGGTTCGACATTCGCGTTGACCTTGTCGGCCCCCACCACGCTTTTCATCACCTCGACGGCAAACGCCGTTTCTTTCGCGTGGTTGACCAGCGGTGGATAGTTGCGCTTGAAATGGAACTCGACTTCGGCACCAAAGGCGGCGGCCGTGTGCACGGCGATGTCGCGCATGCGCTCTTCGATCAAGTCCAGCACGGGCGTGGTGAAGGTGCGCACGGTGCCGACCAGGCTGGCGTCATCGGGAATCACATTGGTGGCGCTGCCCGCATGGATTTGCGTGATCGACAGCACGGCCGTATCGAGCGGGCTCTTGTTGCGCGTGATGACGGTTTGCCAGCTTTGTGCGATTTGCACGGCCACCATCACGGGATCGATACCCTTGTGGGGCTGGGCCGCATGCGCGCCCTTGCCCTTGACGGTGACGTGAAATTCATTGCTCGACGCCATCATCGGCCCTGCCACCACGCTCAGGGTGCCCGTTTCGGCGCCTGGCCAGTTGTGCATGCCATAGATGGCATCCATGGGAAACTTGCTGAACAAGCCGTCTGCTATCATTTCGCGCGCCCCGGCGCCGCCCTCTTCGGCCGGCTGGAAGATCAGGTATACGGTGCCGTCGAAATGGCGGTGCTGCGCCAGGTAATGGGCGGCACCGAGCAGCATGGCGGTGTGGCCGTCGTGGCCGCAGGCGTGCATCTTGCCGGGGTGGCGCGAGGCATGCTCGAAGGTATTCATTTCCTGCATCGGCAAGGCATCCATGTCGGCGCGCAGGCCGATGGCGCGTGTCGAGGTGCCATGCTGGATGATGCCGACCACGCCAGTACGGCCCAGGCCGCGTACCACGGGAATGCCCCATTCCGTCAGTTTGGCGGCGACCACGTCCGAGGTGCGCTGTTCTTCGTAGCACAGCTCGGGGTGCGCGTGCAGGTCGCGGCGGATACCTTGCAGCTCGGATTGAAACGCCAAGATCGGATCAACTAGTTTCATGGGACTCTCCTGTGGATGCTGGCGCGCAGCAATGTATGGCGCGCCGGACCGGGCTTGTTTGATCAAAAACAGGCGCGGCTAATAGTGCATTGTAGCCCTTGTTTGCAGGGTAAATCCAGCGCACGGACCAGCTTGCCATGGCGCCAACAGCAAGCGCGCGGAATGGTTTACAGTATCGCCTTCCCCCAACGTTTTTGGATTGCACCATGACCACCACCCAAGTACGCGCCGCCTGCCCGCTCGACTGCCCCGATACCTGCGCCCTCCTGGTCACGGTGACCGATGGCGTGGCAACAGCCGTCAAGGGCGATCCTGATCACCCGACCACGGCGGGCGTGCTGTGCACCAAGGTATCGCGCTTCACGGAACGCACCTACCATGCGGACCGGCTGCTGCATCCGCTGCGTCGCGTGGGCAAGAAGGGCGAGGGCAAGTTCGAGCGCATCAGCTGGGAAGAAGCATTGCAGACCATCGCGGCCCGCTTGAAACCGATCGCCGCGCGCGATCCGCAGGCGATCTTGCCGTACAGCTACTGTGGCACCATGGGCCTGGTGCAGGGCGAGTCGATGTCGTCGCGCTTTTTCAACCAGCTCGGTGCCTCCCTGCTGGACCGCACCATCTGCGCCTCGGCCGGCGCCACCGGCTACCGCTACACGGTGGGCGCCAGCATCGGCACGGACCTGGAACAGTTCCAGAACGCAAAATTGATCATCATCTGGGGTGGCAACCCGATCGCCTCGAACCTGCATTTCTGGATGCGCGCCCAGGAAGCCAAGCGCAATGGCGCCACCCTGATCGCCATCGACCCGTACCGCTCGCTGACGGCCGAAAAATGCCACCAGCATATCGCCTTGCTGCCCGGCACCGATGCGGCCCTGGCGCTGGGCTTGATGCATGTCCTGATCACGGAAAACCTGGTTGACCAGGACTATATCGACCGCTACACCGTCGGCTATGCGGAACTGAAACAGCGCGCCCTGGCATGGCCGCCCGAGCGCGTGGCCGAGGTGTGCGGCATCACGGCCACGGAAGTGGTGGACTTGGCGCGCGTGTACGGTCAGGCGTGCCGTTCTGGCGAGGGTGCCGCCATCCGTACCAACTACGGCGTGCAGCGCGTGCATGGCGGCGGCATGGCGGTGCGCAATATCGCCTGCCTGCCGGCCCTGACGGGCGCCTGGCGCCATCCAGCGGGCGGCATGCAGCTGTCGAGCTCGGGTTCCTTTCCCGTCAACCGCAAGGCCTTGCAGCGCCCGGATTTGCTCAAGGGCACGCCGCGCACCATCAACATGAGCACCATCGGCGACGATTTATTGAAAGCAAGCTCGCCCGAGTTCGGCCCGCAAGTCGAGGCGGTGATCGTCTACAACTCGAATCCCCTGGCGGTGGCGCCCGATTCCTCGAAAGTGGCGCAAGGCTTTGCCCGCGAAGACTTGTTTACGGTCGTGCTCGAACATTTCCAGACGGACACCGTCGATTACGCCGACATCGTGCTGCCCGCCACCACGCAGCTGGAACATGTCGATGCGCACTCCACCTACGGCCATTTGTACATGATGGCGAACAATGCGGCCGTGGCGCCGCTGGGCGAAGCGAAGGCGAATACAGAAATCTTCCGCCTGCTGGCCCAATACATGGGCTTTGATGATCCGTGCTTCCAGGAAAGCGACGATGCCTTGGCGGCCAAGGCCTTCGATGCGACGGATGCGCGCGCCGTGCATTTCGACTGGGAATCGCTGAAACGCACGGGCTGGCAAAAGCTGGCCATGCCCGAGGCGCCATTTGCCGAGGGTGGTTTCCCCACGCCATCGGGCAAGTGCGAGTTTTATTCCAGCGCCATGGCGCAGGCGGGACTCGATCCCTTGCCGACGTATATCGCGCCGCACGAATCGCAAGCCAGCAATCCCGCGCTGGCGGCGCGTTTCCCGTTGGCCATGATTTCGCCGCCGGCGCGCAATTTCCTCAATTCCACGTTCGTCAACGTGAAAAGCTTGCGCGCGGCCGAAGGCGAGCCGCACCTCGATATCCATCCCGACGATGGCGCCGCGCGCGGCATCGTGGCCGGCGACATGGTGCGTATCTTCAATGACCGTGGCAGCTTTGTTGCCAAGGCCAGGGTCACCGACAAGGCGAGAAAAGGCCTGGTGGTAGGCTTGTCCGTGTGGTGGAAGAAACTCGCCAGCGATGGCAAGAACGCCAATGAAGTGACCAGCCAGCGCCTGACGGACATGGGCCGCGCGCCCACCTTCTACGATACGCTGGTCGAAGTGGAAAAGGTTGCCTGACATGCTGCGCTGGCCGGCCTGCTTGTTTGTCGGCACGGTGTGCCTGCTGCTGGGCGGCTGCACACAGCTGCGCTACTACACGCAGGCGGCGCAGGGGCAATATGCCTTGTGGTCCGGCGCGCGCCCCATCGGTGACTGGCTCGACGACCCGGCCACCGAGCCGCGCCTGAAAGTGCGCCTGGCCAGGGCGCAGCAAATTCGCCGCTTTGCCGTCAGCGAGCTGGACTTGCCCGACAATGGCAGTTACAAGAACTACGCGGCCCTGCGGCGTCCATTCGTGCTGTGGAACGTGGTGGCTACGCCGGAACTGTCGCTGCAGCCGCTGCAATGGTGTTTTCCCATCGCCGGCTGCGTCAGCTATCGTGGCTATTACAGCAAGGACGAGGCGCTCGCGTATGCCGACGAGTTGCGCGCCCAGCATTACGATGTGCAGGTGGGCGGCGTGCCCGCGTATTCCACCTTGGGCTGGTTCGATGATCCTCTGCTGTCGACCTTTATCAATTACAACGATGCGGAACTGGCGCGCCTGATCTTCCATGAGCTGGCGCACCAGGTGGTGTACGTGCCCGGCGATTCGGCCTTCAATGAGTCGTTTGCCAGTGCAGTGGAAGAGGCGGGCGTGCAGCGCTGGCTGGCGCGCGAGGGCAATGACGCCATGCGCGCGTCCTACGCCCAGTACGCGGCGCGGCGCCAGGATTTTCTGGCCTTGCTGCTGACATACCGGGGCAAGCTGGAGGCCGTGTATGCGAGCGACGCCAGCGAGGCGGACAAGCGCGCGCGCAAGGCGCAGGTGTTTACGGCATTGCAAGACGCGTATCAGGTATTGAAGCAAGACTGGGGCGGTTTTGCCGGTTACGACCGCTGGTTCGAGCAGCCATTGAGCAATGCGCACCTGGCTTCCGTGTCTACCTACAATGAATTTTTGCCTGCCTTCAAAAAATTGCTGGAAGAAAAAAAGAACTTTCGTGCTTTTTATGCTGCAGTGCACACAATGGCCCAGATCAAGAAGCCTGAGCGCAGGCATGCGCTGGAACAATTGTCCAGCCCCTGACCCGTAAAGATTGTCCCGTACGCCGAGGCAAGCGATTCGGTAACAGTGTATTTATCATGCTGCAGTGCAGCACAAAATGCTCCTAGAGTTGCTGCTCGAATACTGTTGAAAGCGCTTGCATGGAAGCGCGGCGCCCGATAGCATCGCATTAGTAGCATAGAGCAATTGCTCGTCAGAGTGCTCAAACTGACTGCAGGACGACAGAATCCGCAGCAATGATCCGCGCCGGCAGGCTGCGCCGGCTCCCCCACGATTATTCGAGACAAGAGGCACAGGATGGAAAAAATTTGGCTGAAGTCATACCCTCCCGGCGTTCCCGCCGACATCGATCCTGATCAATATCGTTCGCTGGTGCATTTGCTGGAAGAGGCGTTTCAAAAATATGCGGACCGCAATGCTTATGTCTGCATGGACAAATTTCTCACGTATGCCGAACTCGATACTTATTCGCGCCAGCTCGGTGCTTGGCTGCAAAGCCGTGGCCTGAAGAAGGGCGCCCGCGTCGCCCTGATGATGCCGAACGTGCTGCAGTATCCGGTGGCCATTGCCGCCGTGCTGCGCGCCGGTTACACGGTGGTCAACGTCAACCCGCTGTACACGCCGCGCGAACTCGAGCACCAGCTCAATGATTCGGGCAGCGAAGCGATCATCGTGCTGGAAAACTTCGCCCATACGCTGGAACAAGTGTTGAGCAAGACGGCCATCAAGCACATCGTCGTCGCCAGCATGGGCGAGATGCTGGGTGGTTTGAAGGGCATGCTCGTCAATTTTGTCGTGCGCAACGTCAAGAAGATGGTGCCCGCATATTCCTTGCCGAACGCCATGCGTTTCAAGCAGGCGCTGGCGCTGGGCAGCCGCATGAAACTCACGCCCGTCGAGCTGAGCATCCACGACGCCGCCTTCCTGCAATACACGGGTGGCACCACGGGCGTGTCGAAAGGTGCGACCTTGAGCCACCGCAATGTGATCGCCAATGTGCTGCAGAGCGAAGCATGGTCGGGCGCGGCGCTCGATCCGAACAGCCGCGAGCAGCTGATCATCGTCTGCGCCTTGCCGCTGTACCATATCTTTGCCCTGACGGCATGCGCGATGTGGGGCACGCGCGTGGGCGCGCTGAATATCCTGATCCCGAATCCGCGCGATATCCCGGGCCTGATCAAGGAACTGGGCAAGTACAAGTTCAACTTGTTGCCGGCGGTCAATACGCTGTATAACGCGCTGGTGAATCACCCCGACTTCGCCAAGCTCGATTTCTCGGGCTTGAAGATCGCCAATGGCGGCGGCATGGCGGTGCAGCAAGCGGTCAATGACAAGTGGCTGCAAGCGACGGGCGTGTCCATCATCGAGGGTTATGGCCTGTCGGAAACGTCGCCCGTCGCCACGTGCAACCGCGCCGACAGCACGGTGTTTTCCGGCACCATCGGCTTGCCGATTCCATCGACCGAGATCGCGATTCTCGACGATGACGGCAAGGAAGTGCCGCTGGGGCAGACGGGTGAAATCGCCATCCGTGGCCCGCAAGTGATGACAGGCTACTGGAACCGTCCCGATGAAACAGCCAAGGTCATGACACCGGATGGCTACTTCAAATCGGGCGACGTGGGCATCATGGATGACCGTGGCTACGTGAAGATTGTGGACCGCAAGAAAGACATGATTCTCGTCTCCGGCTTCAACGTGTATCCGAACGAAGTCGAAGCCGTTATCGCAGCCCATCCGGGCGTGCTCGAGTGCGCCTGCGTGGGCGTGCCCGATGAGCATTCGGGAGAAGCCGTGAAAGTGTTTGTGGTCCGCAAGGACCCGAACCTGACCCAGGCAGTGCTGGCCGCGTATTGCAAGGAACAATTCACGGGCTACAAGCGGCCGAAATACATCGAGTTCCGCGATGAACTGCCGAAAACCAACGTCGGCAAGATTTTGCGTCGCGCCCTGCGTGACGAGAAAAAGATAGCAGCATAAACAATGTGGATGCGCCAGGAGGCGCATCCCTTTTACAGATAAAGATGAGGCGAGATGGACAAGATTTGGTTGAAGTCATACCCGGACAGCGTTCCCGCAGAGATAGACTGCACGCAATACCGTTCCGTTACCCATTTGCTGGAAGAGTCGTTCCAGAAATATGCGGACCGCAACGCTTTCGTGTGCATGGATAAATTCATGACGTATCGCGAGCTCGACCAGTTGTCGCAGCAGATGGGGGCCTGGCTGCAAAGCAAGGGCCTGCAACGGGGTGCGCGCGTGGCGATCATGCTGCCGAACGTGCTGCAATATCCGGTGGCCATGGCGGCGATTTTGCGCGCCGGCTACACCGTGGTCAACGTGAACCCGCTGTACACGCCGCGTGAATTGCAGCACCAGCTGATCGATTCGGGCAGTGTAGCGATCATCGTGCTGGAAAACTTCGCCACCACGGTGGAGCAGGTGTTGCCGCATACCCAGGTCAAGCATGTGATCGTGGCCACCATGGGAGATTTGCTGGGTGGCTTGAAGGGCACGATTGTTAATTTCGTCGTGCGCAAGATCAAGAAAATGGTGCCCGCGTTTTCCTTGCCTGGCGCCATCAGTTTCAACAAGATGCTGGCCGAAGGTGCGCGCCTGACCTTGCAGCCGGTGCAGCAGGGGCATGACGATATCGTCTTCCTGCAATACACGGGTGGCACGACGGGCGTCTCAAAAGGCGCGATGCTGTTGCACCGTAATGTGATCGCCAACGTGCTGCAAAACGAGGCGTGGATGTCGCCCGTGATGACGCCTGAAATGCGCGCCACCTCGATGGGATTCATGTGTGCCTTGCCCCTGTATCACATCTATTCGCTGACGGTCAGCGCCCTGATGGGCATGCGCCTGGGCGGCATGAGCGTGCTGATTCCCAACCCGCGCGACATCCCCGGTTTCGTCAAGGAATTGAGCAAGCACAAGATCGTCGTTTTCCCGGCCGTCAATACCCTGTACAACGCGCTGCTGAACAATGCCGAGTTTGCCAAGCTCGATTTCTCCAGCTACAAGGTGTGCAATGGCGGCGGCATGGCCCTGCAGCGCAACGTGGCCGAACGCTGGCTGAAACTGACGGGCTGCCCGCTGATCGAAGGCTATGGCATGTCGGAAACATCGCCCGTGGTGACGGGCAACCGTGTCGATATCACGGAATTCACGGGCACCATCGGCTTGCCTTTCCCGTCGACGGAAGTGGCGATCTTGAACGATGATGGCGTGGAAGTGCCGCTGGGCGAACCGGGCGAAATCGCCGTGCGCGGCCCGCAAGTGATGGCCGGCTACTGGCAGCGTCCGGACGAAACGGCCAAGTCGATGACGGCCGACGGCTACTTCAAGACGGGCGACGTGGGCGTCATGGACGAGCGCGGCTACGTGAAGATCGTGGACCGCAAGAAAGACATGATCATCGTCTCCGGCTTCAACGTGTATCCGAATGAAGTGGAAGACGTGGTTTCCTCGTGCCCGGGCGTGCTGGAATGCGCGTGCATCGGCGTGCCGGACGCCAACGCGGGCGAAGCCGTGAAAGTGTTTGTCGTGCGCAAGGATCCGAACCTGACGGTGGAACAGATCCGCGAGCATTGCAAGCATGAATTGACGGCTTACAAGAAACCGAAATACATCGAGTTCCGCGATGAATTGCCGAAGACCAACGTCGGCAAGATCTTGCGCCGTCAATTGCGCGATGAAAAGAAGGTTGCCTAGGCTTTAACTCTGCAAGCCCGCCTTGCCGTCCTGGACGGTAAAGCGGGCCAGTGTCGCGATGCCCGATGCGCTGTCGCGCACATTCTCCAAGCCCTGGAACAGGGCCGTCGTCTTCTCTGGCGTGATTTCCATCAACATATAGCCGCGCTTGTCGCTGCGTCCGTAGCGGATGTGCGGGTTCATCGCCACATACTGTTCGGTGCGCGCCTGCGGGCGCGAGCTCGACGTGATGGACGTGCCGCAAAACTCGGTGGCCAGCACGGGATTATCGTTGCCGGCGGGGCGCATGGCGTTACGGCTCAGTTCCGTGGCATAAAAGGTATGCACGTCGCCCGACAGCACCAGAGGGTTGCTGGCCTGGCTGCTGCGCAGGGCGTCGAGCAGGTGCTGGCGCGCCAGCGGGTAACCGTCCCAGCCATCGGTCCAGATGAGCTCGTCGCCGGGGCGCAGGATGGGCACCTGGCTAGCTTGCGCCATCAGCGTTTGCTGGGCCAGGATATTCCAGCGCGCCGGGGACGTATCGAGACCGGTTTGCAGCCAGCGCTGCTGCTCCTCACCCAGCATGCTGCGTTGCGGTTTCAGTAAGTCGGGACAGTTGCGCGTGGTGACGGAATTGGAGCCGCCGCGGCCCGGCCTGGCGCACGCGTGATAGGCGCGGTATTGCCGGTCGTCCAGTACGTGGAAGCGCGCCAGCCGGCCCCAGTCATAGCGCTGGTAGATGCGCATGTCGACAAATCCCCGTTGCCCCAGCGGCAGCAAACGCAGCGGCATGTGTTCATAAAAGGCCTGGTAGGCGGCCGCGCGGCGCTGCAAAAAGGTGGGTGTGAGCAATTCGTCGCGGTCGTTGCCGTAATCGTTGGCCACTTCATGGTCATCCCAGGTGACGATCCACGGCGCGGCCAGGTGGGCGCCCTGCAAATCCTGATCGCTCTTGTATTGCGCATAGCGGGCGCGGTAGTCGTCCAGGGTAAAGCTTTCGTGCGTGCGCATGGCGCGGCTCGGGTGCTGCAGCTGGTACGGTCCCCACTCATAAATATAGTCGCCGAGAAAGGCCACCAGGTCGGGCGCCGCCGCCGCGATGTGCCGGTGCGCCGCATACGCGCCGAATTCCCAGTGCTGGCATGACGCCACGGCCAGCTTCAGCGAGGCGGGCAAGCTGTCGGCGGCGGGCGCCGTGCGCGTGCGGCCCACGGGGCTGACGGCGTCGCCAAATATAAAGCGGTACCAGTACCAGCGTCCGGGCGCCAGGCCGCCCACATCGACGTGCACGCTGTGCGCGAGGGCGGGCGTGGCCGTGGCTTGCCCCTTGGCGACGATACGCCGGAAACCTTCATCGGCGGCCACTTCCCAGCGCACGTTCAGGGCGATGGCGGGCGTGGCGCTTGCCTGCAGCGGGTCGTAGCAGATGCGCGTCCACAGCACGACGGCATCCGGCAAGGGCGAGCCGGAGGCGACACCGAGCGCAAACGGATAGCCCGCGCCGTTCAGGCGCGTGGCGGCGCGTGCGCCGGAACCGGACAGCGCGCCGCCGGCGGCGGCCAGTGCGCCGATGCGCGCAGCCCTCTGCAGGAAGATGCGGCGCTGGCTATCCATGCCGTCTGAAAATAAAACGTAGGATTATTGCGACAATAAGGTCTCGATCGGCGGCACCTTGCGCGGCTTGCGGTCGGAGTCCGTCGCCACGTAGATCAGGGTCGCTTCCGTGACTTTCACGATGCACGCCTGCAGGCGGTTGCGCTCGGCATACACCTCGACATTGACGGTGATCGAGGTATTGCCTACCTTGACGATTTCGGCGTAGAAGGAGAGCAGATCGCCGACGAACACGGGATTTTTGAAGATGAAGGAGTTGACGGCGATGGTGGCGACACGCCCGTTGGCGCGCCGCGTGGCCGGCAGGGAACCGGCGATATCGACTTGCGCCATGATCCAGCCGCCGAAGACGTCGCCGTACACATTGGCGTCGGATGGCGCGGGCATCATGCGCAATTCCGGCATTTTTCCGGCGGGCAGGCCGGAGGCGAGGCAGTTATCAGGACGGTCGGGGGAGGTGCTCATCTTTTATTCTCATGAAAGGCTACAATTGCCCCGATTGAACCATAAAAAGCCGACCTTCGCCATGCGCCGTTCCCAGACTCCCCCTCCGCCCCGCTCGCCAGCCTCCGCCAGCCACAGCGATTTCGCCACCATCAAGACCTTGCTGCCGTATCTATGGGTCTACAAATGGAGAGTATTGCTGGCGCTGCTATGCCTGGTGGGCGCCAAGCTGGCCAACGTGGGCGTGCCCCTGATCCTGAAAAAACTCGTCGACGCCATGACGATCACGGCGGCCCATCCGCAAGCGCTGCTGGTGCTGCCCGTCGGCTTGCTGGTGGCGTATGGCTTGCTGCGCCTGTCGACCACCTTGTTTACGGAATTGCGCGAATTCCTGTTTGCCAGGGTCACGCAGCGGGCCGTGCGCACCATCGCCCTGCAAGTGTTCCGCCACCTGCATGCCTTGTCCCTGCGTTTTCATTTGAATCGCCAGACGGGCGGCATGACGCGCGATATCGAACGGGGCACGCGCAGCGTCGGCTCGCTCATTTCCTATACCTTGTTCAACATCCTGCCGACCTTGGTGGAAATCACCCTCGTGCTCGGCTATCTGGTCTTGCATTACGACATCTGGTTCAGCGTGATCACGGCGGTGGCGCTGGTGTCTTACATCGCGTTTACCGTGCTGGTGACGAACTGGCGCACGCATTTCCGCCGCACCATGAATGATCTCGACTCGAAGGCGAATACCAAGGCCATCGATTCGCTGATCAACTATGAAACCGTGAAATATTTCGGCAACGAGGATTACGAGGCGAAGCGCTACGACGAAGGCTTGCAGCGCTACGAATCGGCGGCTGTCAAATCGCAGACTTCATTATCCCTGCTCAATACGGGCCAGTCCTTGATCATCGCCACGGCCGTCACCTTGATCCTGTGGCGCGCCACGGTGGGCGTGATCAACGGCAGCATGACCCTGGGCGATCTGGTGCTGGTGAATGCCTTCATGATCCAGCTGTACATCCCCCTCAATTTCCTGGGTGTCATTTACCGCGAAATCAAGCAAAGCCTGGCCGACATGGAACGATTGTTTTCCCTGCTGAACGAAAACCGCGAAATCGCCGATACGCCGGACGCAAGTGCGCTCGTCACGCGGGGTGCGGCCGTGCGCTTTGCGCATGTGGATTTCAGCTATGAAGCCAAGCGGCAAATCCTGTTCGACGTGGATTTCCAGATTCCGGCCGGCACCACGACCGCCGTGGTGGGCCACAGCGGCTCGGGCAAGTCAACCCTGTCGCGTTTGCTGTTCCGTTTTTATGAAGTCGATGGCGGCAGCATCACCATCGATGGCCAGGATTTGCGCAGTATCACGCAGGATTCCTTGCGCGCCGCCATCGGCATCGTGCCGCAGGACACGGTGCTGTTCAACGACACCATCGAATACAACATCGCCTACGGCAAGCCGGGCGCCAGCAAGGACGCCATCGTGGCGGCGGCGAAAGCGGCGTCGATCCATGATTTTATTGAAAGCTTGCCTGATGGTTACAACTCCATGGTGGGCGAGCGGGGCTTGAAGCTGTCGGGCGGCGAAAAGCAGCGCGTGGCCATTGCCCGCACCTTGCTCAAGGACCCGGCCATCCTGATCTTCGACGAAGCGACGTCGGCGCTCGACTCCAAGGCCGAGCAGGCGATCCAGTCGCAACTGAAGGACATCGCGAAAAACCGCACCACCCTGGTGATTGCGCACCGGCTGTCGACGGTGGCCGACGCCCAGCAAATCCTGGTGCTCGACCATGGCCGCATCGTCGAGCGGGGCACGCATCCGCAGTTGCTGGCGCTTGACGGCTTGTATGCGCAGATGTGGCAACGCCAGCAGGCGAATCGGGACGATGAGGCGGAAGAGGACGATGCGCTGGCGGGGCTGGCGCCGGCAAAATAAATCGGCGGGGCGAAATCAGTAGGAAAAATGCTACAGCCGCGCTGATTCCGGCGCGCGTATAGCGCCTATTTGACGGCAATTGCAGAAAACGGCTGGTTCGGCGCTGAAAATGAAATAAAATTAATTCCATTGGTGGCGTTTGCACCACAGTTGTTTCGTCCGGCTTTGTATCCGGTTTGTCCGTCCAGGAGAATTTATGAAATTGACCAAAATCATCGCCACGCTGCTCAGCGTCGGCGTCATCAGCAGCATGTCGCCAGTCCAGGCTCAGGAATTGACCGGCACCTTGGCCAAGATCAAGAAAGCCGGTTCCGTCACCCTCGGCGTGCGCGACGGCTCCGTTCCCTTCTCCTATCTCGATGACAAGCAGCAATACCAGGGCTATTCGATCGACCTGTGCATGAAAGTCGTCACGGCCCTGCAAAAGCATCTGGGCATGAGCGAACTGAAAGTGGTGATGAGCCCCGTCACCTCGGCCAACCGCATCCCGCTGATGGCCAACGGCACCATCGACCTCGAATGCGGCTCGACCACGAATAACCTGGAGCGCCAGCAGCAGGTGGCATTCGCCCCCACCATGTTCGTCATCGGCAACCGCGTGCTGTCGAAAAAAACCTCGAACATCAAGACGCTGGAAGACTTGCGCGGCAAGACCCTGGTGGCCACGGCCGGCACGTCGACCATCAAGCAGATGACGATTTTGAACAAGGAAAAGAACCTGGGCATGACGATTGCCGTCGGCAAGGATCATCCTGAGTCGTTCCTGATGCTGGAAACGGGGCGCGCGGTGGCCGAAGCCAACGACGATATCCTGCTGGCGTCGCAAGTGGCCAACTCGAAAAACCCGAACGACTACGAAATCACCAAGGAAGCGCTGTCGGTCGAGCCATACGGCATCATGCTGCGCAAGGGCGATCCAGCCTTCAAGAAAGTGGTCGACGAAGCGCTGATCCGCCTGTACAAGAGCGACGACATCAACCGCATTTATGCGAAATGGTTTACCTCGCCTATCCCGCCGAAAAACATCAACCTGAAATTCCCCATGCCGCCGCAATTGAAGGCCGTGTTTGCGAATCCGACCGACTCCGGTGACCCGGCCGCGTATGCGGCCGTACCGGAAGCGCAGAAGACTTCGGATAAACGGAAAAAGTAACAAGAGTGCGTAACAAATCGGGGGGCGCAAGCCTCCCGTTTTAATTTACGGGGCGGGTGGCGGACAAGCCGCTTTCCTCGGGCTGCATGCGAAGGATGATCATGAATTACAACTGGAATTGGCGCATCTTCTGGGAGATGTCCCCCGATGGCGTGGGCACGTATATGGATACCCTGTGGTCCGGCCTGGTGTGGACACTGGCCACGGCCGGTGCGGCCTGGATCATGGCCTTGATCCTGGGCCTGGTGATCGGCACCGTCCGTACCTTGCCGAACAAATGGCTGGTAGGCGTGGCCAATGCCTACGTTGAACTGTTCCGCAATGTGCCGCTGCTGGTGCAGATGTTCCTGTGGTATTTCGTCATGCCGGAACTGCTGCCGCCGGATATGGGCGCCTGGGTCAAGTCGCTGCCGAACGCACCATTCGTCACGGCTGTGCTGTGCCTGGGATTCTTTACTTCCTCGCGCGTGGCCGTGCAGGTCACGACGGGCATCGAGGCGCTGCCGCGCGGGCAGAAACTGGCCGGCACGGCGCTGGGCCTGACCCTGCCGCAAACCTACCGTTTCATCTTGCTGCCGATGGCCGCGCGCGTCATCATGCCGCCGCTGACCAGCGAATTTTTGAACATCATCAAGAACAGTTCCGTGGCGCTGACCATCGGCCTGATCGAACTGACGGCCAGCGCGCGCGCCATCCAGGAGTTTTCCTTCCAGGTGTTCGAAGCGTTTTCGGCTGCCACCATCATTTATGTCGTCGTCAATCTGCTGGTGGTGGTGCTGATGCACCTGATCGAGAAAAAGGTCGCCATCCCGGGCTTCATCGTCGCCGGCGCCAAGACGGGAGGACACTGACATGTTAGGTAACTTCGATTTCGATGTCATCTCCCGCTCGTGGGTTTACCTGTTCCAGACCGGCATGGTCTTCACCCTGAAACTGACGGCGCTGGCCATGGTGGGCGGCATCGTGCTGGGCACACTGCTGGCGATGATGCGCCTGTCCAGCAACCGCCTCATCTCGGGCGTGGCATCGAGCTACGTCAACCTGATACGCTCGATTCCGCTGGTGCTGGTGATCTTCTGGTTCTACTTCCTGGTGCCGTACATCGCCGCCTGGGTCATCGGCGCGAACGAACCCGTGAAAGTGGGCGCATTTTCTTCCGCGCTGATCACCTTCATCATGTTCGAGGCGGCCTACTATTGCGAGATCATGCGCAGTGGCATACAGTCGATTCCCCGCGGCCAGGTATGGGCCGGGCAGGCGCTGGGCATGAATTACTGGCAAACCATGGGCAGCATCGTGCTGCCGCAAGCCTTTCGCAACATGATCCCCGTGCTGCTGACGCAGACCATCGTGCTGTTCCAGGACGTGTCGCTCGTGTACGTGTTGTCGATCCCCGATTTCGTCGGCGCCGCCTCGAAAATCGCGCAGCGCGATGGCCGCCTGGTGGAAATGTATGTGTTTGTCGCTGTCGTGTATTTCGTGCTGTGCTATGCCTTGTCGTTCCTGGTAAAACGCCTGCAGAAACGCGTCGCCATCATTCGCTAACCGAAAAAGAAAGAACAAGATGATCGAACTCAATAACGTCAGCAAATGGTATGGCCAGTTCCAGGTACTGACCGATTGCACCACCAAGGTCGCCAAGGGCGACGTGATGGTCATTTGCGGCCCGTCCGGCTCCGGCAAGTCGACCCTGATCAAGACCGTCAACGGCCTCGAACCGATACAGCAGGGGCAGATCATCGTCGACGGCATCAGCGTCAACGACCCGAAGACGAATTTGTCGAAACTGCGTGCGCGCATCGGCATGGTGTTCCAGAATTTCGAGCTGTTTCCGCACCTGTCCATCCGCGAAAACCTGACCATCGGCCAGATCAAGGTGCTCGGCCGCAGCGCCGACGAAGCCAATGCCAAGGGCTTGAAATACCTGGACCGCGTGGGCCTGCTGTCGCAGCAGGATAAATTCCCCGGCCAGCTGTCGGGCGGCCAGCAGCAGCGCGTGGCGATCGCCCGCGCGCTGTCGATGGACCCGATCGCCATGCTGTTCGACGAGCCCACTTCGGCGCTCGATCCGGAAATGATCAACGAGGTGCTCGACGTGATGGTGGGCCTGGCGCAGGAAGGCATGACGATGATGGTCGTCACCCACGAAATGGGCTTTGCCAAGCGCGTGGCCAACCGCATCGTCTTCATGGACCAGGGCAAGATCATCGAGGATTGCAGCAAGGATGACTTCTTCAACACCACGCGCTCGGACCGCGCGCGCGATTTCCTCGCCAAGATCATCCATTAATTGTTCATCACTTTGAAGTTGAGTGCGAATGCCTGACATGAAACACATAGCCGGTGCCATGTTGGCGCTGGGCCTGCTCGCCCATGCCCATGCGGCCGACAGGATCGCCGTCGACATCGCCCTGCGCGACGCCACCCTGATCGACGTTGCTGCCGGCAAGGCGGTCGCCGGAAAAACGGTGCTGCTCAGGGGCGACAGCATCGTCGCCGTCGTCGATGACGCGCAGCTGCGCAGCTACGCGCCGAAACAGACCATCCTCCTGCCTGGCAAATACCTGATGCCGGGCCTGTGGGATACGCACGTGCATTTTGGCGGCGGCCCCGAGCTGATCGACGAGAACAAGCAGCTGCTGCCCTTGTATCTGGCGCATGGCATCACCACGGTGCGCGACTGCTCGGGCGACTTGCCCGACACGGTGCTGGCATGGCGCCAGCAAATCAACGCGGGCCAGCTGGAAGGGCCGACCATCTTTACGTCGGGCGCCAAGCTGGAAGGCCTCAAGCCGCTATGGAAGGGCACCATCGAAGTGGGCACGCCGCAGGAAGTCACGCGCGCGTTGGATGGCCTGCAGGCGCAGCACGTGGACTTCGTGAAGATCACGGAAAATACCCTGAAACCGGAGCTGTACCTGGAAGCGCTGCGCCAGGCACGCGAGCGGGGCATGCGCACTTCGGGGCATATCCCCGTGCAGTTGACATTGGGGCAGATGGCAGATGCGGGCCTGGGCACGATAGAACATCAATCGTACCTGCTGCGCACCACCACGCCGCGTGAACAGGAGCTGACGGCCAAGGTGGCCGCCGGCGCGATGACGGGCAAGGAGGCCATGCACGCCAGCGTGCAAAGCTACGACGAGCCGACGGCACGCAAGGCCTTCAGCTACCTGGCCGCGCGCGGCACGGCCATCGTGCCGACCCTGTGGGGTTCGCGCGTGACAGCGTACCTGGACCGCGAAGACCATACGCACGATCCGGCCCTGCAATACATCGGCAAGGGCTTGCGCGCCACCTACGACTGGCGCGTGCAGCGCGCCGCCAAGGATGGTCCGGAAGCGATCGCCCAGCGCCACGCGCAGTTCGAGCAATCGGCCAAGCTGCTGCCGATTTTGCAGCAGCAGGGCGTGAGCATCATCGCCGGCACCGATGCGGGCTTTTTGAATTCCTTCGACTATCCGGGCCAGGCCCTGCACGATGAAATCGGGCTGTACGTGCAGTACGGCCTGACGCCGCAGCAAGCCTTGCAGTCGGCGGTCATCAACGGTCCCCGCTTCCTGGGCAAGCTGGAGCGCTACGGCAGCGTGGCGGCCGGCAAAGCGGCCGATCTGCTGGTGCTCGACGCGAACCCGCTGCAGGACATCAAAGCCACGCGCCAGATCCGCCTGGTGGTCAGCCGTGGCCACGTGTACGACCGCGCCGCGCTGGACCGGATGCTGGCCGATATTCGCGCCTGGGTGGCGCAGCAGGAGACGGCGCCGGCCAAGTCCTGATCTTCTTCGTTCTGATGCCACGAGCGGCCGGTTGATACCGGCCGTTTTGTTGTCAGGCAGGCAGCAGGCGCAGGCATCCATTGACTGCGAGGCCGCCCCGCGGCTGGTAAAATGGCGTTATTCGCAATGACAGCCTGAGAGCAGCCGCCATGTCCACACCCGATCACACCCCGACCGCCGTCGCATCTTCCATCACCATCACCCGTCCTGACGACTGGCATCTGCATTTGCGCGATGGCGCCGTCATGGCCAGCGTGCTGCCACACAGCGCACGCCAGTTCGGCCGCGCCATCGTCATGCCGAACCTGAAACCGCCCGTCACCACCACGGCGGACGCTAGCGCCTACCGCGAGCGCATCCTGGCCGCCGTGCCGGAAGGCGTGAACTTCGATCCGCTGATGGTGCTGTACCTGACGAACAACACCTCGCCCGACGAAATCCGCCGCGCGCAGGACAGCGGCATCGTGCAGGCCGTCAAATTGTATCCGGCCGGCGCCACCACCAATTCCGACCTGGGCGTGACGGATTTGAAGAATTGCTACAAGGTGCTCGAAGTGATGCAGGAAGTGGGCATGCCCTTTCTCGTGCACGGCGAAGTGACGGACCCGGAAATCGACATTTTCGACCGCGAAGCCGTCTTCATCGAACGCGTGATGCGTCCGCTGCGCAGCGCCTTCCCGGCCCTGTCCGTCGTGTTCGAGCACATCACCACCAAGGATGCGGCGCAGTACGTGGCCGAAGCGGAAGGCCCGATCGCCGCCACCATCACGGCGCATCACCTGCTGTACAACCGCAACGAGATTTTCAAGGGCGGCATCCGCCCGCATTACTACTGCCTGCCCATCCTGAAGCGCGAAGAGCACCGCCTGGCGCTGATGACGGCCGCCGCCAGCGGCGACGAGCGTTTCTTCCTCGGCACGGACTCGGCGCCGCACGCGCAAGGGGCCAAGGAAATGGCTTGCGGCTGCGCCGGTTGCTACACGGCCCTGCACGCGATGGAAATGTATGCCGAAGCGTTCGAACGGGCCGGCGCGCTGGATAAACTGGAAGCGTTCGCCAGCTTCCACGGCCCGGCCTTCTACGGCGTGCCGCGCAACACGGACAGCATCACCTTGAAGCGTGAAAGCTGGACTTTGCCAGCCTCGCTGCCGCTGGGCGACAGCCATGTGATTCCGCTCAATGCGGGCGAGCAGATCAACTGGAAGATGGTCTAAGCGTTCATGCTGCCATCGATAGACTGGAGCCGTCCCTGGTTTGCCACGGTGCTGCCGGCGCGACGGCAGCTGGACCTGCAGCGCGACACGGTGATCGTTGCGCTGAACGGCCGGGCGCGCGCGCTGGACTTGCGCAATCCCACCGGCTTGCCGCTGGCCTTCGTGCCGCAAGCGGACTTGCCCGAAGGCGTGGCCTATGAAGAGTTCATCGGCGCGACGGGCTGCGTGCCCACGCGCGATAATCTGCACGATTTTTTCAACGCGCTCGTGTGGCTCACTTTCCCCCGCATCAAGCGGCAGCTGAACGCGCTGCAGGCGGCGCAGATTGCCGTGTCCGGCGTCGGCAAATCGCGTGGCCCCGCGCGCGACGGCGCGACGATTTTCGATGAGAATTCCGCCTTGCTGGTGCTGCGCGACAGCGATGCCGGACGCGCGCTGGAAGCGGCGCTGCGCGGGCACGACTGGCGCAGCGCATTCATTGCGCAGCGCGAGAAATTTGGCACGGGCGGCGACGCCGAGGTCTGGCTGTTCGGCCACGCGCTGATGGAAAAACTGGTGGCGCCGCGCAAGGCCATCACGGCGCACACACGCGTGATCTTTGCCGGCGACGCTTATTTCACCCTGGACGATATGGCACGCCGCGCCTGGCTCGACGAGCGGGTGGCGCAAGACCTGGGGCAGCAAGGTCTCACCACGGCGGACTTCACGCCGCTGCCCGTGCTGGGCTTGCCCGGCTGGTGCGAGGGCCAGGACGACGATTTTTACAATGACGCGGCGGTGTTCCGCCCGAAGCGCAAGGCAGCTGGCGCAGAAAGAGATCAATAGCATGGAAAATACCGTCCGCTGGGGCATCCTCGGCACCGGCAAGATCGCCCGCGCGATGGCCGATGGCTTGCGCGATGCGCCCGGCGCACAACTGGTGGCGGTCGCTTCGCGCAGCGATGCCGGCGCACAGGCTTTCGGCGCCGAATTCGGCATCGAGCGCTGCCACAGTTCCTACCCGGCGCTGGCCATGGACCCCGGCGTGGACGTGATCTACATCGCCACGCCGCACACCCTGCATGCGGAAAACGCCTTGCTGTGCCTGGCCGCCGGCAAGCACGTCGTGTGCGAAAAACCGTTCACCATGAACGCGCGCGAAGCGCAGGCCGTGGTCGACCTGGCACGCGAAAAAAAGCTGTTTTTGATGGAAGCCATGTGGAGCCGCTTCCTGCCCGCCGTGCAGGAAGCGCAGCGCATCATCGCCAGCGGCGAAATCGGCGTGCTGCAGCAAGTGCAGGCCGATATCGGCTTTGTCGCCAATTTCCCGCCCGAGCACCGCATGTTCAATCCGGAACTGGGTGGCGGCGCGCTGCTCGACGTGGGCATCTATCCGCTGTCGATGGCGGCCTTCTTTCTCGGCGCGGTATCGCAGGTGCAGGCGCTGGCTGAAATGGGCGCCACCGGCGTCGATGAGCAGGTGGTGTTTTCCTTGCTGCACGCGGGTGGTGGCACCTCGTCCTGCGCCTGCAGCCTGCGCGCGCAAACGCCGACGGAAATGACCCTGTCCGGCAGCCTGGGGCGCATCCGCCTGCCCAACCGTTTTTACAAACCCGATCACCTGATCGTTGAAACGATGGATGGCGTGCGCCGCATCGTCGCCATGCCCCACCTGGGCAACGGCTACGCGCATGAAGCCATCGAAGCGATGCGCTGCATCCGCGCCGGCCTGCTGGAAAGTCCCGTCATGCCGCACGCAGACAGCGTGGCGCTGATGCACAACCTTGACACCATGCGTGGCCAGATCGGTCTCGTGTACCGAGCCGACCAGGCGTGAACAGGCCTAAACAGGAATTCGCCATGACATTGCCCTCATCCCGCCCCAGCCTGAAAACCGTCCTCATCGCCAGCGGCGTCGTGCTGACCCTGGCGATGGGCGTACGCCATGGGCTGGGCTTCTGGATGCAGCCGATCTCGCAAGCGAATGGCTGGACGCGCGAAACGTATTCGCTGGCGCTGGCCATGCAAAACCTGATGTGGGGCGTCTTCGGTCCGTTCGCCGGCATGGCGGCCGACCGTTTCGGCACCATGCGCGTCGTCATCGTCGGCGCCATCAGCTACATGGCGGGCCTGGTGTGGATGGCGCTCGTGACGCAACCCGTGCTGTTCATCGCCGGTTCCGGTATCTTCATCGGCCTGGCGCTGGCCTGCACGGCCTTCGGCGCCATCAGCGGCATCATCGGCCGCAGCGCGCCGCCCGAGCAGCGCTCGTGGGCCTTCGGCATTTCGTCGGCGGCCGGCTCGTTCGGCCAGTTCCTGATGATGCCGGTGGAGCAGCAGCTGATTTCCGCCCTGGGCTGGCAAAACGCCTTCTATGTGCTGGCCGCGCTGGTGCTGCTGGCCATGATTCCGATGGCCTTCTACCTGCGTGAGCCTCCCGTCTCGCACGCCAGTGGCCCGCAGCAAAGCGTGGGCGCCGCCTTCAGCGAAGCCATCGCCAGCCGCTCGTTCTGGCTGCTGCTGGCAGGGTATTTTGTCTGCGGTTTCCAGCTGGTCTTCATCGGCGTGCACTTGCCGGCCTACCTGAAGGACCAGGGCCTGATGAATCCGAACATCGCCGTCACGGCGCTGGCCCTGATCGGCCTGTTCAACATCGTCGGCTCCTATTACGCTGGCAAACTCGGTGGCAAGATCGCCAAGCGCTACCTGCTGTCGGCCATCTACGTGACGCGCGCCGTGGTCATCACCGCGTTCCTGCTGGCGCCCTTGTCGGCGTGGTCCGTGTATCTGTTTGCCGCCGGCATGGGCGTGCTGTGGCTGTCGACCGTGCCGCTGACGAACGGCATCATCGCCGGCATCTTCGGCGTCAAGCACCTGTCGATGCTGGCCGGGATGGTGTTCTTCTCGCACCAGGTGGGCAGTTTCCTGGGCGCGTGGCTGGGCGGCTATCTGTACGAGCACCAGGGCAGTTACCACATCGTCTGGATGATCACCATCGGCCTGGGCTTGCTGGCCGCTTTGATCAACCTGCCCATCGACGAGCGCGCCGTCAAGCGCGTGGCGGTGGCGGCATAATGGGCAACTGGCGCACGTGGCTGTGGCGCCTGGCTGGCGCCGCGCTGCTGGCCATCGTCTTCCTGGCCTATCTGCGGCCCGACTTCATGCTCGACCTGGCGAACCGCTTCTGGATGTGCATGTAGACTGCGCGGACGCAAGGTAGTTTGCGAAAAGTCGGATTACGCTGGAAGTCGGATTACGCTACGCTAATCCGACCTACCCGACCTATTGCGGTGTAATTTTGCGTAGGTCGGATTAGGCCGCAGGCCGTAATCCGACAACACCGGGAAATAAGCAATATCGATGGCGCTTAGGCCGCAGGCCGTAATCCGACAACACCCGAAATCATGCGATACCGACGCGCATTCCAGCCAGGCGGCAGCTTTTTCTTCACGGTGGTGACTGCCCGTCGCCGGCCCGTTTTTGCTACCGCCACTGCCGTGGATGTGCTGCGGGACGCTTTTCGCGCCGTGCGCCAGAAACGGCCATTCGCCATCGAGGCCATTGTCATCCTGCCCGATCACCTGCATTGCATCTGGACCTTACCTGCAGGCGATGCCGATTTCATGACGCGCTGGCGCTTGCTTAAGACATGGTTCAGCAAGCACAGCAATCTTAAAAATGTCTGGCAGCAGCGGTATTGGGAGCATGTCTTGCGCGACGAGCGCGACTTGATAAAGCATGTCGATTACATCCATTACAACCCCGTCAAGCATGGCTTGGTGGGTAAAGTCATCGACTGGCCGTATTCCAGTTTTCACCGGTATGTAAAGCACGGCTTGTGTGCCGCGGATTGGGGCGGGGACGGTGTGGCGATTGAGGGTGTTGGGCGGGAGTGAATGTTGTCGGATTACGCTACGCTAATCCGACCTACCGTTTGCGTCGCGGGTAGGTCGGATTAGCGCGCAGCGCGTAATCCGACAACACCGCGAAATAAAAAAATACCAGATCTACACCTTCAAAAATTCCTCTTTCCCACCCAGCCAGCGCGCCAGATGCGCTTCCACGGTGGCGGCCGCCGCCGCCGTGGTGGCGTGCAGCAGGTCGTGCGCCACGTCGCGCGCCTGGTCGACCAGCCATTGATCGGTTTCCAGGTCGGCGAAGCGCAGCATGGCCTGGCCGGACTGGCGCGCGCCGAGGAATTCTCCGGGGCCGCGGATTTCCAGGTCGCGGCGGGCGATTTCAAAACCGTCCGTCGTCTCGCGCATGGTCATCAGGCGCTGGCGCGCCACGCCGCCCAAGGGGCCTTGATACAGCAGCAGGCAGACGCTGGCCGCCGTGCCGCGCCCCACGCGGCCGCGCAACTGGTGCAGCTGCGACAAGCCAAAACGCTCGGCGTGCTCGATCACCATCAACGAGGCGTTCGGTACGTCGACGCCCACCTCGATGACGGTGGTGGCCACCAGCACGTGGATCTGGCCGGCGATGAAGGCATCCATGACTGCCTGTTTTTCCGCCGGTTTCAATCGGCCATGCACCAGGCCCACCTGCAGTGCGGGCAAGGCTTCGGCCAGCATCATGTAGGTGTCGGTGGCCGTCTGCAGTTGCAGCGCTTCCGATTCCTCGATCAGCGGGCAGACCCAGTACACCTGTCGCCCTTCCAGCGCAGCCGCATACACGCGGGCGATGACCTCGTCGCGCCGGTTCTGGTCGATGGCGCGCGTGACGATGGGGCTGCGTCCGGGCGGCAGCTCGTCGATCACCGACACTTCCAGGTCGGCGTAATACGTCATGGCCAGGGTGCGCGGGATCGGCGTGGCCGACATCATCAACTGGTGCGGCACGGCCGCGCTGTCGCCCTTGTTGCGCAGAGTCAGGCGCTGGCCCACGCCGAAGCGGTGCTGCTCGTCGACGATGACCAGGCCCAGTTTGGCAAACAGCACATTGTCCTGGATCAGCGCATGCGTGCCGATCACCAGCTGCGCTTCGCCCGATTCGATCAGGGCCAGCGCGGCCGTCTTTTCCTTTTTCTTCAGGCTGCCCGTCAGCCAGGCCACCTTCACGCCCAGCGGCTCCATCCAGGCGGCGATCTTGCGGAAGTGCTGCTCGGCCAGGATCTCCGTGGGCGCCATCAGCGCGGCCTGGTAGCCGCTGTCGATGGCCTGCGTGGCGGACAAGGCCGCCACGACCGTCTTGCCGCTGCCGACGTCCCCTTGCAGCAGCCGCTGCATCGGATACGGCTGGTGCAGGTCGGCGCGGATTTCCTCGAGCACGCGCGCCTGCGCGCCCGTCAGCTTGAAGGGCAGGGCGGCGCCGAAGGCGTTCGATAAAGTGCCGACGATGGGCAAGGACGCCGCGCCTTTCGAGCGGCGCGCGCGCTGGGCGCGTTTCAGCGACAGCTGCTGCGCCAGCAGCTCATCGAATTTCATGCGCACCCAGGCCGGGTGCGAGCGGTCCATCAGCGCGCTTTCATCGATGTCCTGCGGCGGGTAGTGCAGCAGGTGCACGGCGGCGCGGAACGGCGACAGCTGCATCTGGCGCAACAGCTCGTCAGGCAAGGTGTCGTGCCAGTCGATGCGGCGCATGGCGTCGGCGATTTCGCGCCGCAGCACGTGCTGCGACAAGCCTTCGCCGGACGGGTACACGGGCGTCAGCGCCGTGGGCAGCGGCGCGCCCTCGTTGACCACTTTATACGTCGGGTGCACCATCTCGGCGCCAAAAAAACCGTGTTTGAGTTCGGCGCGCGCACGCACGCGCGTGCCTTCGGCCAGCTGCTTGACCTGGCTGCCATAGAAATTCATGAAGCGCAGCAGCAAATTGCCCGTTTCGTCGGCGATCGTCACCAGCAATTGCTTGCGCGGCTTGAAATTGACTTCGCATTTGGTGACGACGCCTTCCACTTGCCACGACTCGCCGCCGCGCAGGCAGGCGTCGCGTATCGTGTAGACCTTGGTCTCATCCTCGTAGCGCATCGGCAAGTGCAGCACCAGGTCCATATCCGTGCGCAAGCCCAGTTTGGCCAGCCGGCTTTCCGTGCTGACCACTTTTTTGGCGGCTTTCGGCTTCGCGGCCGGCTTGGCTGCGGGAGGAAGATCGGGCTTGGGTTCGGACATATCGGAGATTTTTGTGCCGCTAGCGTAAAATAGAGGGTTGTCCGGCACACCCTGTGCGTACCGCAGTCGGAAATTGTTGCGGCGGATTATTGTAATGCCTGTATAGGCGCACAGTATAGTGCCAGATGTTCCATTGCGCACTCCTAATCATTTTTGACGTACTTTTGAAGCAAAACGCATGTATTCGCTTTCCGATTTCGATTTTAATTTGCCGCAAGAAAACATTGCGCAAACTCCGCTGGCCCAGCGCAGTGCCTCGCGCCTGTTGCATCTGGACGGCGACACCCTGGTCGACCGCAGCTTTGCCGACATCGTCGGGCTGTTGCAGGCGGGCGACCTGCTGGTGATGAACGATACGCGCGTGCTGAAAGCGCGCTTCTTTGGCGTGAAGGAAAGCGGCGGCAAGATCGAGGCGCTGGTCGAGCGCGTGCTCGATGAGCGTACCGTGCTGGCCCAGGTGCGCGCCTCGAAGTCGCCGCCGCCCGGCTGCCGCATCCGCCTGGCCGACGCCTTCGACGTGACGGTGGGCCAGCGCGCCGGCGAATTCTTTACCTTGCATTTCGAGGCCGACGTGTTCGAGCTGATCGAGGCGCATGGCCGCTTGCCGCTGCCGCCCTACATCGAGCACGATGCCGACGAATTTGACGAGACGCGCTACCAGACTGTCTTCAACAAGGTGCCCGGCGCTGTCGCCGCGCCGACGGCGGGCCTGCATTTCGACCAGGCTCTGCTCGATCAATTGAAGGCCAAGGGCGTCAACTTTGCCTATGTGACCCTGCACGTGGGCGCGGGCACCTTCCAGCCCGTGCGCACGGAAGTGCTGGCCGAACACAAGATGCATACCGAGTGGTACACCATGCCGCAGGACACCGTCGACGCCGTGCGCGCCACCCAACTTGCCGGGCGCGACGTGGTCGCCGTCGGCACGACCAGCCTGCGCGCGCTGGAATCGGCCTCGCAAAGCGGCCAGCTGGTGGCGGGCAGTGCCGATACGGCCCTGTTCATCACACCCGGCTATGCCTTTAAAACGGTGACGCGGCTGATCACCAACTTCCATTTGCCGAAATCGACCCTGCTGATGCTGGTGTCGGCCTTTGCCGGCTATGAGCCGATCCGCAACGCCTACGCGCATGCGATCGCGCAGAATTACCGTTTCTTCAGCTATGGCGATGCGATGCTGCTGACCACGCATAACCGGGCATAAATCTATGCATCCGCGAAGAGGCTGAGGCATATCAACAAAGTACAATAGTCTTTCCACGGCGTTCAATCATTTTATGGAAAAAGTACATGAAATCCTCTATTTTTCTAACGCGTGTTGGACTGCGTAATTATAAAAGCATCGCTTTTTGTGATGTTCGTTTGTCTGCTTTGACTTATCTTGTGGGCGCTAATGGATCGGGGAAAAGTAATTTTTTGGATGCATTGCATTTGGTGCGAGATGCATTAAGTGGTTCGCTTGATAATGCAATGAACGAACGCGGTGGACTCTCAGAGGTGCGACGTCGGTCCAGTGGTCATCCAACTAATTTTGGTATTCGACTAGAATTTATTTTGCCAAATGGTGAAAGCGGACATTATGCTTTTACTGTCGGGGCACTTCCAAGTGGCGGCTATGAGGTTCAAAAAGAGGAGTGCAGCATCGGTGGTATGGGTAAAGGCCCTTATTTTTCATTGGAGAAAGGCCGTTTAAAGGCATCCAGCGAAAGTACATTCCCTGCAGTGACCTCTGATCGATTGGCATTGGTCAGCGCGTCTGGTTTGGAAGTATTTCGACCGGTTTACGATGCCTTGACATCCATGGGATTTTATAATTTAAACCCAAAGTTGATACGTGAACTGCAGAAGCCTCAGGATGGTCGTCTCCTTAAGCCTGCGGGAGAAAATATTGCGAGTGTTATTGGACATTTGAGAAGAACAAATCCATCAGCGATTGATATTATTGAAGAATATTTACATGCTGTCGTGCCGATGGTGCATGGTATTGAGCGTGAAGCAGTTGGGCCAATGGAGTCGATTTATTTCCAACAAGATATGGCTGGTGCAAAACATCCTTGGCGATTTTTAGCACAAAATATGTCTGATGGAACTTTGCGTGCTTTAGGAATTTTAACAGCGTTGTTTCAGGGGAATAGTGACTATTCTCCATCGCTTGTTGGTATTGAAGAACCAGAGACGGCATTACATCCTGGGGCATCTGCGGCCCTGCGTGAAGCACTAGTAAGAGCATCGGAAAAGACGCAAGTCATCGTTACTAGCCATAGCCCTGACTTACTAGATGATGTCAAAATATCTCCTGATGCTTTTCTGGTGGTAGCAGCTGAAGAAGGTGTGACAAGAATTGTTCCACTAGATCATGCCTCCAAAAAGGCAATGCATGAGCACTTATTCTCTGCTGGGGAGCTATTGCGGTTAAATCAGCTTAACTCTGAACCGCCATTGCCTAATGCACAGCTTACTCGGCAAGTGGATCTCTTTGGTGAGGCGAAGCAATGACTACGATAGTTTCTATTGTTGAAGGCGACGGTGAAGTAGCCGCCTTGCCTATATTACTTAGACGTATTGCACAGTGGCTATCGCCAATGGAATATGTTAATTTGACCCCGCCAATTCGGGTCAGACGTGCCCAGTTTATTAATAAAGAAGATGTATTTTCAAAGCAATTACAGTTAGCAGCGTTGAAGTGTGTCGAGCCGGGCTGGATTTTGATTTTGCTTGATGCTGATGATGATTGCCCAAAAGATTTTGCACAAGAAATTTTAGAGCGTGCTGAAAAAATTATTCCACATCGACGAATATCCGTTGTGCTTGCAAATCGTGAATATGAGGCTTGGTTTATCGCTTCAGCGAAATCGTTGCATGGGAAACGTGGTTTTTCAGCGAACGCTCCAATTCCATTGGATCCGGAGTCAATACGCGGAGCCAAAGAGTGGCTGAGCGAGCGGATTCCTGCTGGACGCTACAGAGAGGTTACAGATCAGCCTGCGTTTTCCTCTCTAATTGATTTAGAGCAAGTAGAAAAAACTAGCCGCTCCTTTCGTAAACTTTGTAGCGAGTGGTCTAGGCAAATGCAAGCGGCTGCTCTGATTTGATGTTGAAAAACATTTCGATTTTTGATGTAATGAGTACGAAAGATGAATAAGAATGCTGGAATTTAAACTACTCAAGACCGACACGAGCGGCCTGACCAAGGCACGCCGCGGCACCTTGAAACTCAACCATGGCGTCGTGCAGACGCCGATCTTCATGCCAGTGGGCACTTACGGCACCGTCAAGGCGATGTCGCCGCTGGAACTGAACGAGATCGATGCGCAGATCATCCTGGGCAACACGTTTCACCTGTGGTTGCGTCCTGGTAACACCGTCATGGAGAAATTTGGCGGTTTGCACGGTTTCATGGGCTGGAACAAGCCAATTTTGACCGATTCGGGCGGCTTCCAGGTGTTTTCGCTGGGCGCCATGCGCAAGATCACGGAGGAGGGCGTGCATTTCAATTCGCCCATCAACGGCGATAAATTGTTCCTCTCGCCGGAAGTATCGATGCAGGTGCAGCGCGTCTTGAATTCCGACATCGTCATGCAGTTCGACGAATGCACGCCGTACGAGATTGAAGGCCGTCCGGCCACCATCGAGGAAGCGGCCAAGTCGATGCGCATGTCCTTGCGCTGGGCGCAGCGCTCGAAGGACGAGTTCCACCGCGGCGAGAACCCGAACGCGCTGTTCGGCATCGTGCAGGGCGGCATGTTCGAAATGCTGCGCGACGAGTCGCTGGCCAAGCTCGAAGAGATCGATTTCCCCGGCATCGCCATCGGCGGCCTGTCCGTCGGCGAGCCGAAGGAAGACATGATGCGCATGCTGGCCCACGTGGGCCCGCGCCTGCCGGCCAACAAGCCGCATTACCTGATGGGCGTGGGCACGCCGGAAGACCTGGTGGCCGGCGTGTCGAACGGTATCGACATGTTCGACTGCGTCATGCCGACGCGTAACGCCCGCAACGGCTGGCTGTTTACCCGTTTTGGCGACATCAAGATCAAGAACGCCAAGTACAAGGAAGACCAGGCGCCGCTCGACGAGACCTGCAGCTGCTACGCCTGCCGCAACTTTTCGCGCGCCTACCTGCACCATTTGCACCGTTCCAAGGAAATCCTCGGTGCGCGCCTGAACACCATCCACAACCTGCATTACTACCTGGACTTGATGCGCCAGATGCGTGAAGCGCTGGACGAAGACCGTTTCCACGCGTTTACCCTGCAATTCCATGCGGAACGCGCACGCGGAACTTAAGAAAAGCTTAGCTTGCGCCCTGGCGGCAGCAGGGCTGGAAGTTTTGTGTATTGGTGCTTGGACTGGGGCGATAAAGCATTGCATAATGCCTTTTTAGCCCCACTTAAAGTTGCCATGCCTGCAATTCGGGTTATGACGTATAGCCAATGCTAGAATACAGCGCTATTTTTTCAAACTGATTAGAACTGGAGTCACCGTGTTTTTCATTTCCAACGCTTATGCGCAAGCCCCAACCGACGCCCTGGGCTTCGGCGGCAACCTGACCAGCTTCCTGCCGCTGGTATTGATGTTCGTGGTCATGTATTTCCTGATGATCCGTCCACAGCAAAAACGCGCCAAAGAACAACGGGCGATGATGGACGCGCTGGCCAAGGGTGACGAAGTCGTCACCGCTGGCGGCATGCTGGGCCGTGTTGTCAAGGTAGTGGACGCTTACGTCACCATCGAAGTGGCGACCGGCACCGAAGTCACGGTGCAAAAGAGCTCCATTACCACCTTGCTGCCTAAAGGCACCCTGAAGGCACTGTAATTCCTCGCTGTCATTGCCTCGGCAATGATTCACCGGGGCGGCTACCCGCCGCCCCTCGCGACGCCTCCGACGCTCAACACTGAACGCTGAATCACTATGAATCGCTATCCTGCCTGGAAATACATCATCATCGTCGTCGCCTTATTGCTGGGCGCACTCTATACGGCGCCCAATTATTTCGGTGAATCACCGGCGCTGCAAGTAACCAGCGGCAAGTCGACCGTCAAAGTGACGAGTGAGCTGATGACGCAAGTCGCGGAAATATTGACGAAAGAAAATGTCAAGTCGGAAGGCGTGACCATGGACGGCGTCGGCAACCTTGCCTCCGTGCGCGTGCGTTTCGCCGATCCCGATACCCAGTTCAAGGCAAAACTGGTACTGGAAAAGGACCTGAATACGGATGCCAGCGACCCTGCGTATATCGTGACGGTCAATCTGCAAGCCAACACCCCGATGTGGATGCAAAAATTGCATGCCTTGCCCATGTACATGGGCCTGGACTTGCGCGGTGGCGTGCACTTCCTGATGCAGGTCGATGCGAAAGCCGTACTGAACAAGAAAATCCAGGGCGTCCAGTCCGCCGCGCGTAGCGTACTGCGCGACAAGAATATCCGTCACGCCGGCATCGAGCGCGTGGGTGACAGCGTGCAGATCAACTTCCGTGACGCCGATACGCGCCTGAAGGCCAAGAATGTGCTGTCCGACCAGATGTCGGAACTGGCTTTCGCCGATGCGGGCGAAGGCAGCGATTTGAAACTGAACATCGCCCTGAAGCCGGCGGCCCTGAAGGCGACCATCGACGAAGGCGTGAAACAGAATATCTCCACCCTGTCCAAGCGCGTCAATGAGCTGGGCGTGTCCGAGCCGCTGATCCAGCAGCAAGGCCCCGACCGCATCGTGGTGCAACTGCCGGGCGTGCAGGACGTGGCCCGCGCGAAAGCCATCATCGGCCGCACGGCGACGCTGGAAGTGCGCCTGGTCGACGAAGGCATCGTGCCTGGCACGGAGCTGTCGAGCGCCATCCCGTTCAACTCGGAATTGTTCACCGTTGGCAAGGGCGTGCCTGTCGTGCTGTCGAAGGATGTGATCCTGACGGGCGACTATATTTCCAGCGCCACGGCCAGCTTCGACCAGAACCAGCAAGCGGCCGTGTCGATCGACCTGAATGGCGATGGCGGCCGCAAGATGCGCGAAGCGACGCGCGAACGCGTGGGCAAGCGCATGGCCATCGTGCTGTTTGAAAAGGGCAAGCCGGAAGTGCTGTCGGTTGCGACCATCCAGCAGGAACTCGGCTCGCGCTTCCAGATCACGGGCATGGGCGGCGCGGAGAACGCGAATGAACTGGCCTTGCTGCTGCGCTCGGGCGCCTTGTCCGCACCGATGACCGTCATCGAGGAGCGCACGATCGGACCGCAACTGGGCGCGGAAAACATCGCCAAGGGCTTCCATTCGACCCTGTATGGCTTCATCGCCATCGCCATCTTCATGATCGCCTACTACATGCTGTTCGGCGCCTTCAGCGTGCTGGCCCTGGCTACCAACCTGCTGTTGCTGGTCGGCTTGCTGTCGATGATCCAGGTGACCTTGACCTTGCCAGGTATCGCCGCGATCGCGCTGGCGCTGGGCATGGCGATTGACGCCAACGTGCTGATCAATGAACGTATCCGTGAAGAGTTGCGTGCCGGCAGTACGCCACAAGCGGCGATCGCCGCCGGCTTCGACCGTGCATGGGCCACGATTCTCGACTCGAACGTGACCACCCTGATCGTCGGCCTGGCGTTGCTGGCCTTCGGCAGCGGTCCCGTGCGCGGCTTTGCCGTCGTGCATTGCCTGGGCATCCTGACGTCGATGTTCTCCTCCGTGTTCGTGTCGCGCGGCGTGGTCAACCTCTGGTATGGCCGCAAGAAAAAGCTGACGACCTTGTCGATCGGCACGGTGTGGGTGCCGGGCACCAGCAAATAAGCAGCGGCCCGGACTCACCCAATAGCGACAACAGCGATCGCGTCCGGCGGCCCCGCCGCCGGATGCACAGAACAGAACTCAGAGGATTTCATGGAATTTTTCCGGATCAAAAAAGATATTCCCTTCATGCGCCATGCGTTGATTTTCAACGTCATTTCGGCCGTGACCTTCATTGCCGCCGTCTTCTTCCTGTTCCACAAGGGCTTGCACCTGTCCGTGGAATTCAAGGGCGGCACCGTGATGGAGGTCAAATACCCGAAAGCGGCCAACCTTGAAGGCATACGCGGCACCCTGATCGGCCTCGGCTATGAAGAGCCGGGTGTGACCAGTTTCGATACGGCGCGCGACGTGATGATCCGCCTGCCGGTGGAAAAGGGCGTGACTGCCGCGAATACCTCGCAGCGCGTGTTTGAAGCCTTGTGCAAGGTCGAGCAAGGCACGACCAAGGGCATCGATACCGTCACCGACAAGGGCGAGCACGTCATCAAGAGCGCCTGCGTGGACGCTGCCGGCAACGAAGCGCTGGTGCTGCAGAAAGTCGAATTCGTCGGCCCGCAAGTGGGCGAGGAACTGACGCAGAACGGCTTGAACGCGCTGGTGATGGTGATCCTGGGCGTGATGGCTTACCTGGCCGTGCGCTTCGAGTGGAAATACGCCGTTTCGGCGATTATCGCCAACTTGCATGACGTGGTCATCATCCTGGGCTTCTTTGCCTTCTTCCAATGGGAATTTTCGCTGACGGTGCTGGCGGCGATCCTGGCGGTGCTGGGCTACTCGGTCAACGAATCGGTGGTGATCTTTGACCGTATCCGCGAAAACTTCCGCAAGCAGCGCAAGGCTTCCGTGCATGAAGTGATCGACAGCGCGATCACCAGCACCATTTCGCGTACCATCATCACCCACGGTTCGACCCAGATGATGGTGCTGTCGATGCTGGTCTTCGGCGGCCAGACCCTGCACCATTTCGCACTCGCGCTGACCATCGGTATCTGCTTCGGTATTTACTCGTCCGTGTTCGTCGCGGCCTCGATCGCCATGTGGCTGGGCGTCAAGCGCGAAGACTTGATCAAGCCGGTCAAGGAAAAAGACGAAACCGACGGCGCCGTGGTGTAAGCGCAGGGCTTTTTGCAGCTTGAATGAAGAACGATCACCATTTGCGGTGGTCGTTTTTTTTTGTGGTGGATGACGATGAAGCGTTTTTTTTGCGTAGGTATGATGGCGGGCGTGACGGCATTGACCGGCGCCGCCGATTTCAGCCGCACTGGCAGCGATAGCATCACCATGCGCGGCCCGGTTGTCGAGGGCGACGTGGACCAGCTGCGGCTGCTGGCCACGCCAGGGACCACCGTGCTGCGCATCAATAGCGATGGCGGCGACCCGCAGGCGGCCATGCTGCTGGGGCGCTACCTGCGCCAGCAGCAATGGAGCCTCGCCATCGACACCGTGTGTGCGGGCAGCTGCGCCCTGTACGTTTTCCCGGCCGCGCAACATACAAGCATTCCGGACACCGCCGTGCTGGCACTGCAGGAGTCGGCCTTTCTGCGCGCGCAGGAAGGCCCGCAGCACATGCGCCGCAGCCTGATCGAGGCGGGCGTGCCGGCCGATGAGCTGGAGCGTGAAACAGCGGCGCTGGCCGTGCAACTGGCGCAGGTGGCGGCGCTGGAAGCGGCGTTTGCCGCGGAGCTGGGCATCGCCCCCGCCTTCTACCGCGACTTCCGGCAGGTGGCGGCGCAGGCCGATGGCGTGCGCCAGCGCTTTCCCGACCAGGAGGCGGCCGTCTACTGGTGGCCGGCCGCTGCCCGCCTGCAGCGCTGCTACGGCATCGCCGGCGTGGACGAAGGCCCGCGCGCGGCGCGCCTGGCGCCCGACGGCTATCTGTACGTGCCGGCCCTGTCGGCCCTGGTGATGGGCGACCAGGCCTTGCAGGCTTGTCCATGAGCCGCAGCGGCCGTTTGTTCCTGCTGATGGACGCCATGCGCGCCAGGCGCGTGCCCGTCACGGCGGCCCAGCTGGCGCAGCAGCTGGGGGTATCTGAGCGCACGATTTATCGCGATATCCAGACCCTGGCCGAACTGGGCGCGCCGCTGCAGGGGGAGGCCGGCATCGGCTATGTGCTGCGCCGTGGCGCCTTTCTGCCGCCGTTGATGTTCGGACCCGATGAACTGGAAGCGCTGGTGCTGGGCGCGCGCTGGGTGCGCCGGCAGGGCGATGCGGGCCTGGCGCAGGCGGCCAGCAATGCCCTGGCGAAGATCGCGGCCGCCTCGCCGCGCGACCTGCGCGACAGCATGGCCGAGACCAGCTTGTGGGTGCCGCTGGGCCGTCCCGCCGATGGCACGCAGCCGGCCGACAGCTACGTGCAGCCGGTGCGCGAGGCCATCCGCTATGAACAGAAGCTGACGCTGGCCTACCAGGATGAGCATGGCAGCGCCACCTCGCGCACGGTGTGGCCGTTTGCCCTGGCCTTTTTTGAAGGCAAGCGCCTGCTGGCCGCCTGGTGCGAGCTGCGTGGCGATTACCGGCATTTCCGCATCGACCGCATCGCCGACGTGCGGCGGCATGAGGAGCGCTATCCCACGCGCCGCCATGTGCTGTTGGATACCTGGCGCAAGGCGCATGAGATTGATCCGGAATCCTGAGATGCGCTCCTGACAAAAACTGTCAGTGACTGGTTCTACGATGGTGGCTTCCTCACTCACCGGAGTTACGCACCATGCGCCTGTACCACCACCCCATGTCTTCGAATGCCCGCCGTGCCCTGATGACGGCGATCCACCTTGGCCTGCCTGTGGAACTGGCCGAAGTCGACCTGATGAATGCGGACGACCGCCGCCGCCTGGGCGAACTGAACCCGAACGGCAAAGTGCCCGTGCTGGCCGATGGCGATTTCCTGCTGTGGGAATCGTGCGCCATCATGCAATATCTGGCCGAGCAGGTGCCGGGCCAGACGATATATCCGCAGGCGCCGCAAGCGCGCGCCGACGTCAACCGCTGGCTGTTCTGGGCGGCGCAGCACTTCGCGCCGGCCATCAGCGTGCTGGCCTGGGAACGCGCCTGGAAGGGCATGACGGGCAATGGTCCGGCGGACCCGCTGGAAGAGGCGCGCGGCGAGCGCGATCTGCATGAGTGCGCCGTGGTGCTGGACGCGCATCTGGCGGGGCGCGACTGGCTTTGCGGCGATGCATTGACCCTGGCCGATTTCGCCGTGGCCGCGCCGCTGATGTACCGCGAGGCCGTGCGCCTGCCGCTGGCGCAGTACCAGCATATCGAGGCCTGGTTTGCGCGCGTGCGGCAGCTGCGCGCCTGGCAGGAAACGGATGTGGAGCTGCTGCCGGGATAATCTGCCCGCTAAGTGTGCCAGCGCACGGAGCTGGCGCGGCGCACCGCATAAGATAGGGCTGTCTCTTTCAGGACATCCCTAGCTTTGGACTTTACCCGCTTTCGAGCGGGTTTTTTTTGTTCGGAGCTTGATAATTGGATCGTCGCTGCACAGATGGGGCGTCTCCCACTGTCAGCAGGTACGCCATGTTCATGCCACGCCATCCGAAGCCACTCTTGAGTACCCGGGCGGTCGCCACGCAAGTCGCCCAGCAGAAGCAGGGAACGCAGGCCATGGACAAGCATGTGCTGATCGTTGACGTGCCGAAGCCGGCGCCGGGCGTGCCGATCATGCCGCCGGTGCCGGTAAAACAGGATTAATGCACGAGCACCTTCAGCAGCGACTGCACTTCATCGTCCGATTCTTCCATGATGCTCGACAGGGTCGCATCGCCGATCACGCAATCGATGCTGCCGGCGGCGCGGGCGGCGCGCACGGCGATGGCGGCTGGACTTTCGTTCAGGGGCGACGAGACGGGCGCCAGGTCATTCGCCAGCAGCAGGGTGTCGCCCAGCGATTCGGGCGGGATGGCGCGCAAGCCTTCCCACAGCGCAGCGATGGCGCCCATCACCGCTTCCGGCACCTTCAGTTTGGTCAATACGCCATGGCCGATGGCTTGTTCGCCATGTTCGACCCAGTCCTGCGGCTCGCCGTCGAGGATGCCGGGGAATTCGGCTGCGCGCGACAGCAGATAAAAGCCGCCCACTTCATGCATGATGCCGGCAAACAGGGCCGTATCGGGGTCCACCCTGGTGACGCGGCGCGCCAGTACCTGCGACAGGGCCGCCACATGGGCCGTATGTTCCCACAGCTGCTTGGCCTTCGCCTGCAGCAACGGATCGGTAATGGTGCTGCCCAGCTGGCGCACGATCAGCGACGCGACCACCGACTGCAGGGTACGCACGCCGAGCCGTTGCACGGCATTGCGCACGCTGGTGATTTCGTTGCCGGAACGGTTGAACGCCACCGAATTGGCGATGGCCACCGTGCGCGCGGCCAGCAGCGGGTCGGCTTGCACCAGCTTGGCAGCGGCCTCGATATGGCAGTCGGGATCGGCCAGCGCCTCTTGCAGCTTGAGCGAAGCGTTCACATTGGCAGGAAAGGTCAGCTCGCCACGAGCGGCTTGTGCGGCGATGCTTTTAAAGGCGTCGAGTCTGTTCATTGAAAAAATTATACTCGCAATATTTCCGTACGGAACTTTTTAGCCGTGATCTTTTCGCAGACAAGCGAGTAAAAGGCAAGTAAACCCCCGTAAACGGGAAAAGGCATGCCCTATATCGGTGGCATGCCTTTTTTAACGACAGCGAGCGTCAAGCGCTACTACAGAGATTCGCTGAAGATTGCGTCGCAGCCTTCGACCAGTTCGTCGCTGTCTTCCAGCTCATCCGTCAAGCCCAGGTCGAAGAGTTCCTCGACGGCATTCATGAAGCTGTTGTGCTTGGTGGCGCCGATCAGGCGGTAGATTTCGCCGTCTTCGTTGCGCACGCCGATGATCAGTTTTTCCTGGCGTACCAGTTCCGGGGTGCTGGCGTTGAGCAGCAGGTTGCCGATGATGTGTTTATCGAAATGAGCGGGCTTTTTGCCGTCGAGCAGTGTGGTTTTCAACTTGGTTTCCTTTGTCTTGTTTGAATGTCTGTGCTTGGTGAATTGTTAACTGTGGCCGTTGGCGATGGCGTGTTTCAGGCTTGCCAAGGTGGTTTCCAAGCGCATGAAATCGTCTTCGGTATAGCCGTCAAACAAGCGCTGTCCCTGCTTTGTCAGCTTGGGGAACACGTCATGGAACACCTGTTCACCCTCGCAGCTCAAGCGCACGAAGTAGGAGCGCTTGTCTTTGTTGCAACGTTCACGTACTACCAGCCCCTTTTGCTCCAGCCGGTCCACCACGCCCGTCAAGGTGCCCTTGGTAATCAGGGTTTTCTGGCCCAGTTCCTTGTAGGACATGCCGCAGGTGTTGCCGAGCGTGGCAATGATGTCGAATTGCGCATGCGTCAAGCCATACTGGCGCACGAAGTCGCCTGAAAACCGCTCGAAGCCTTGCATGCATTCGGCCAGCAGCCGGATACTTTTTAAATATCGTTCACCCATGGGGTGTGATTATATCCTTCCATCCCGTTTTTTTCCGCCGCGCCAGTGGCGTTATTGCATGAAGGGTTCGATGGGGCGGAAGTCCGGTATCATGTGGGCAACTCAGCCCTTGCCCCTGGTCCGCCCCGCCGATGTCTTTCGCTAATCTTTCCCGTATCGGCCTCGACAAACCGCTGCGCCTGCTGTTGGTTCATGCCGGCGATGCCGAGTCGATTACCTGGGCGGGCCTGGTGCAACCGCTGCGCCTGTGCGCGCGGGCGCTGGGGCCGGACGCCCTGCAACTGGACGTGCGCACGCCCGAGCAGGTGGCCGGGCAGGGCGGCAACTGGCATATCGCGCTGCTGGTGGCCGATGAGACGCAGGCGCCGCTGCGTGCCGAGCTGTGCCGGGCCGTGATCGAGCGCTGCCGTTCGGCGCCGTTCTGGGGCGGCGTGGGCGCGGCCGTGCTGTGGCTGGCCGACGCGGGCGTGATGGATGGCGTGCGCATCGCCTTGCCGTGGGCCCTGTATGCCGATGCGGAAGCGAAGGCCGAACGGGCCATCCTGACGCCGCACCTGTTCGACATCGACGGCCCCCACATCACCTGCTGCGGTGGCGCGGCCAGCATCGACTTTTCGCTGACCCTGATCGAGACCATCTTTGGCGCCGACGTACAGGCGCTCGTCAAGGAAGCGTTGTGCGTGGACAAGGTGCGCGGCAAGGAAGAACGCCAGCGCGTGGCCTTGCAGGCGCGTTTCGGCGTGTTGCAGCCAAAATTGTCCGAAGCTGTCACCTTGATGGAAGCCAATATCGAGGAGCCGCTGTCGACCGATGACATCGCCAGCCTGGTGGGCCTGTCGCGGCGCCAGCTGGAACGGCTGTTCAAGCAATACCTGGGCAGCTTGCCATCGCGCTACTACCTGGAGTTGCGCCTGCAGCGCTCACGACAACTATTGCTCGATACACATTATTCCATCGTGCAAGTGGGCCTGATGTGCGGCTTTTCCTCGGGCTCCCACTTTTCCACGGCCTTTGGCACGCTGTTTGGCAATACCCCGCGCGAAGAGCGGCAAAGAAAGCTGTTGCCGCCGGCCTAGCCGGTGTCAAGGCAACTGTGATGAATTGTGAAAATCCTTGTCGCAGATTCAAAAGAGTTTTAGCATCCCGCTTTTTATAATGCAGTACACACGTAGCTGTCGTAGCTGCGGAGTACCTAACATATTGATGGGGAAATGCTATGAATGCCAAGCTTGATTCGACCGTAACGGCTCGTCCAGTCACCCGGGATACCTTTGACCAGGTCCTCGTTCCTACCTACGCCCCTGCAGCCATGGTGCCCGTGCGCGGTTCCGGACTGGATCTGTGGGACCAGTCTGGCAAGCATTACCTCGATTTCACTTCCGGCATCGCCGTCAACAGCCTGGGCCACTGCCATCCAGTGCTGGTCGACGTGCTGACCAAGCAAATCAATAATTTGTGGCATTTGGGCAACGGCTACACCAACGAGCCTGTGCTGCGCCTGGCGCTGGCGCTGACGGAAGCGACTTTCGCCGACCGCGCCTTCTTCTGCAACTCGGGCGCGGAAGCCAACGAAGCGGCCCTGAAACTGGCGCGCAAGTACGCCCACACCAAATTCGGCGCGCACAAGTCGCGCATCATCTCGTGCTTCAGCTCCTTCCACGGCCGCACTTTGTTTACCGTCTCCGTCGGCGGCCAGGCCAAGTACACGGAAGGCTTCGAGCCGCTGCCGCCGTCGATCGACCACATCGCCTACAACGACATCGAAGCGGCGCGCGCTGCCATCGGCGATGACGTGTGCGCCGTGATCGTCGAGCCGGTACAAGGCGAAGGCGGCGTGGTGCCGGGCAATCCTGAATTCCTCAAAGAGCTGCGCGCCCTGTGCGACAAGACGGGCGCCCTGTTGATTTTCGACGAAGTCCAGAGCGGCATGGGCCGCACTGGCGCGTTGTTTGCGTACATGGGCTATGGCGTCACGCCGGATATCCTGACGGCCGCCAAGGCCCTGGGCAATGGCTACCCGATCGGTGCCATGCTGACCACGAATGAACTGGCGCCAACCCTGGCCGTCGGTACCCACGGCACCACCTATGGCGGCAACCCGCTGGCCGCTACCGTGGCCTTGAGCGTACTCGAAACCATCAACACGCCAGCGTTCCTGGCGCGTGTGAAAGAAGCGAGTGTCAACACCATCGCCATGCTGCAAGGCTTGATCACGGATTACCCGCAAGTGTTCTCCATCGTGCGCGGCAGCGGTTTGCTGCTGGGCCTGGTAGTCAGCGATGCCTTCAAGGGCCGCGCGAAAGACATCCAGAAGGCGGCCGAAGCGCAAGGCTTGATGGTGCTGATCGCCGGCATGGACGTGGTGCGCCTGGCGCCGGCCCTGATCGTCTCGGACGAGCAGATTGCCGAAGCGGGCCGTCTGCTGCGCGTCGCCATCGACGGCCTGCTGAAAGCCTGAGGCTAGCCTCGCTCCCTGTTTGATCACCGGCCCGCCGCTTTGCTGCGGGCCGGCTTGGTTCTACCCGGGTATTCAGCCCAAGTATCGTCAGCATTGAAGGAGTACCCATGTATGTTGTCCGTCCGGTAGAAATTGCGGATATCGCAGCCCTCGAAGCGCTGGCCGCGGTAACCATGCCGGGTGTCCATACCCTGCCGAAGACGCGCGAAAAAATCGCCGCCTCCGTCGAGCGCTCCATCGCCTCGTTTGCCGCCCATGTCGACATCCCCAGCGAAGAGTCGTATCTCTTCGTGCTTGAATCCCTGCTCGACAAGAGCATCGCCGGCACGGCCGCCATCTTCGCCTCGGCCGGCTCGAACGGCACCTATTTTTCCTTTCGCAACGACGTCATCCAGCAAGTCTCGCGCGACCTGAACATCAGCCACAGCGTGCATGCGCTGACCCTGTGTTCGGAGCTGACGGCGTATTCGCAGCTGTCCGGCTTCTACGTGCGCAACATGGAGCAGGCGGGCCTGGAAGCGGCCCTGCTGTCGCGCGCGCGGCTGCTGTTTGCCGTACTGGCGCCGCACCGTTTCGGCGACCGCTTTTTCGTGCCGCTGGCCGGCATCACGGACGCCAACGGCCAGTCGCCGTTCTGGGATGCGCTGGGCCGCAAGTTCTTCCAGATGGATTTCCTCGATGCCGAAAAAGTCATCGGCGGCGCCCGCAACCGCACCCTGATCGTCGAACTGATGCCGCACTACCCCGTGTACGTGCCGCTGCTGCCAGGCGACGCGCAGGCGGCCATGGGCCAGATCCACCCGAGCGGCGAACTGGCGTTCAATTTGCTGACGGAAGAAGGCTTTGAAGCCGACGATTACATCGACATCTTCGATGGCGGTCCGATCCTGCAGGCGCACAAGCATGCGCTGCGCTCGTTTACAGGCTCGCTCACGCGCCGCGTCGTCGCAGGCGTCACGCCCAGCCGCACGGGCCTGAAAGTACATTACGCGGTCGCTTCGGGCGCGGAGCGCAACTTCCGCGCCGTCACCTTTACCTGCGATGCGCTCGAAGCGCAGGACACCGTCGGCTTGCCGCCCGAGCTGCTCGAAGCGCTGGCCGTGGCCGAAGGCGACAGCGTCATTTGCGTGCGCATCTAACCGAGAGAACATTATGCTAGTAGTACGCGCCATCAACGCTTCTGACCTGGACGCCCTGTACGGCTTGGCCAGCCAGGTCGGCACCGGCATGACCACCCTCAAGCCGGACATGAAAATGCTGGGCGACCGCCTGGCCATTGCCTGCGCCTCGTTCGCCGAAACCATCGCGCCCGAAAAGCGCGACTACATGTTCGTCATGGAGGATACCGACACGGGCCGCCTGGCCGGTGTGTGCGCCATCAAGGGCGCCGTGGGACTGGAAGAACCGTTCTATAACTACCGCATCGGCACCCTGGTCCATTCCAGCCGCGAGCTCGACGTGTTTACGCGCATGGAAACCTTGTACCTGTCGAACGACCTGACGGGCAGCACGGAATTGTGCTCGCTGTTTTTGCACCCCGACTACCGCAGCGGCAACAACGGCAAGCTGCTGTCGAAAAGCCGCTTCCTGTTCATCGCCCAGTTCCCGCAGCTGTTCACGGAAAAGCTGATCGCCGAAATGCGCGGCTACCAGGCGCCGGACGGCAGCTCGCCGTTTTATGAAGGCCTGGGCCGCCACTTCTTCAAGATGGATTTCCACCACGTCGACGACTTGACGAGCCTGGGCAAGAAATCCTTCATCGCCGAACTGATGCCGCGCCAGCCCATGTACGTGGCCTACCTGCCCGACGAGGCGCAGGAAGTCATCGGCAAGGTGCATCTGAGCACGGCGCCTGCGCGCCGCCTGCTGGAACAGGAAGGCTTGCACTTCGAAGGCTATGTCGACATTTTCGACGCCGGTCCCGTGCTGCAGGCGCGCGTGTCCGAGTTGCGCGCCATGCGCGACAGCATGCCGGCCATACTCGACGCAGAGGCGGCACCTGAAGTGTGCGGTGACCTTGCCCAGGCCGAGCCCTACCTGGTGTCGAACACCGACCTGAAAGATTTCCGCATGATCGTCACCAGCGCCAATCCGCACAGCGGCAAGATGGCGCTGAACGACGATGAATTGCACCTGCTGCGCTGCCATCACGGCGACACCGTGCGCACCTTGTCACTCAACCCGAGGAAGCATCCCCATGTCTAACGTATTTAACTCGTCTACCGCAGCATCGAACTTCATCAACGGCGCCTGGCTGCCGGGCACGGGCCGCGAACTGCTCACCATCGACCCATCGAACGGCAAGCAGACCTGGGCCAGCCTGGAAGCGACGCCAACGCAGGTCGAACAGGCTTGCCAGGCCGCCCGCGCGGCATTCGAAGCATGGGCCGATACGCCCGTCGAAGAACGCATCGCCATCTGCGTGCGCTTCCGCGAACTGCTTAAAGTTCATGCGGAAGCACTGGCGCTGCTGATTTCGGAAGAAGTGGGAAAGCCGCTGTGGGAGTCGCGCACGGAAGTGGCCACCATGGCCAACAAGATCGATATCTCGGTGCAGTCCTACCACGCGCGCACGGGCATCACGCAAAGCAAGATCGCCGATGGCGACGCCGTGCTGCGCCACCGTCCGCATGGCGTGTTCGGCGTCTTCGGCCCGTACAATTTTCCTGGCCACCTGCCCAACGGCCACATCGTGCCGGCCCTGATCGCCGGGAACACCATCGTCTTCAAGCCCAGCGAATATGCGCCGCGCACGGCCATCAAAACCGTGCAGCTGTGGCAGCAGGCCGGCTTGCCGGATGGCGTCGTCAACCTCGTCAACGGCGGGCGCGACACGGGCGTGGCCCTGGGTGCGAATGCGCACCTCGACGGCGTGCTGTTTACCGGTTCCTGCCAGACGGGCATCAGCCTGCACCGCCAGTTCGGCGGCCAGCCGGGCAAGATGCTGGCGCTGGAAATGGGCGGCAATAACGCTTTAGTGGTGTGGGATGTGAAGGATGTCGACGCCGCCGTGCACCACGCGATCTTCTCCGCGTTTGTGTCGGCCGGCCAGCGCTGCACCTGCGCGCGCCGTTTGATAGTGCAAGATAACGCTGCGGGGTCTGCCTTCGTGGCGCGCCTGGTGGAAGTGGCGGCGAAACTGGGCATCGGCGCGTCCGACGCGCAGCCGCAGCCTTTCATGGGGCCTGTCGTATCGAGTGCCGTGGCAGCGCGCCTGGTGCAGGCGCAGGAGGACATGGTTGCCAAGGGCAGCACGACCTTGCTGCAGATGCGCCAGTTGAATCCGCAGGCGGGTTTTGTGACGGCCGGCATCGTCGACGTCACCAACGCTGTCGGCATCCCCGACGAAGAGTGGTTCGGCCCCCTGCTGCAAGTTATCCGCGTGGCCGATTTCAACGCGGCCCTGAAGGTGGCCAACGCCACCGAATTCGGCCTGGCTGCGGCGCTCCTGTCCGATGATGCGGTGCTGTGGCAGCTGTTTCAAACGCGCGCACGCGCCGGCATCATCAACTGGAACCGCCCGACCACGGGCGCGGCCAGCACGGCGCCGTTCGGCGGCATCGGCAAGTCGGGCAACCACCGTCCGAGCGCCTATTACGCGGCCGATTACTGCGCCTACCCGGTCGCCTCGATCGAAAACAGCGCGCTGGAAATGCCGGCCAAGCTGTCGCCCGGCCTGAATTTTTAAAATTTAAGGACATGCCCCCCATGCACAGCACGCGCGAATACAACTTTGACGGCCTGGTCGGGCCATCGCATAACTACGCCGGCCTGTCGTTCGGCAACGTGGCCTCGTTCAGCAATGTGAAAAGCGCTTCGAATCCGAAGCAGGCCGCCTTGCAGGGCCTGGCCAAGATGCGCGCGCTGGCCGCGCGCGGCTTTGCACAAGCCTTGCTGCCGCCGCAGGATCGGCCGAACTTTCGCCTGCTGCGCGCGATCGGTTTCACGGGTACGGACGCCGAGGTGCTGGCGCGCGCCTGCAAGGAGTCGCCTGTGATTCTGGCTTGCGCGTATTCGGCCTCGCCCATGTGGACGGCGAATGCCGCCACGGTCAGCCCGTCGGCCGACACGCAGGATGGCCGCGTGCATTTCACTGCCGCCAACCTGAATAACAAGCTGCACCGCGCCTTCGAACATGCGCAGTCGGCGCGCAGCCTGCGCGCCATCTTCGGCGATGAAAAACACTTCGCCGTGCACGATGCGCTGCCATCGACGCCTGCCTTTGGTGACGAGGGCGCGGCCAACCACACGCGTTTGGGCGCCAGCCACGGCGCGCCATCGGTGGAGTTGTTCGTGTATGGTCGGGTGGAGTTCGATCCTTCCGCGCCGTCGCCGAAGCGCTATCCGGCACGCCAGACCCTGGAAGCGTCGCAAGCCGTCGCGCGCCTGCATGGCCTCGATGCAAAACGCACCGTGTACGTGCAGCAGAATCCGGACGTGATCGACCAGGGCGTGTTTCATAACGACGTCATCGCCGTCGGCAACGGCAATGTGCTGTTCTATCACGAGCAGGCGTTTGCCGATGAAGGGGAAAGCCTGTCGCAGCTGCATCGCGCCGTCGCCGCCACGGGCGCGCAACTGAATGCGCTGCGCGTGGACACGGGCCAGGTGCCGATCCAGGATGCGGTGACCAGCTATCTGTTCAACAGCCAGTTGTTGACGAAAGAGGGTGGCAAGATGGCGCTGGTGATACCGCAGGAGTGCCAGGAAAACCGCGCCGTGTCGCGCTACCTGGAAGGCCTGGTGGGCAGCGGTGGAGCCATCGATGAACTGATTCATTTCGACCTTCGCCAGAGCATGCGCAACGGCGGCGGGCCCGCCTGCCTGCGTTTGCGCGTGGCCCTGACGGAAACCGAAGCGCGCGCCATGCACCAGGGCGTGATCATGACGGAAACGCTGTACCATCGGCTGGTGCAGTGGGTGGAGAAGCACTACCGCGACCATCTGGAGCCGGGCGACCTGGCCGACCCGCAGCTGGCGCTGGAAGTGCATGCGGCGCTTGAAGAATTGACGATCATCCTCAACTTACCTGGATTGTACGACTTGTAGGCGATAGAAAAAACACAGAAAAAATCCGAGACAGACTATCCGCAACACAGAATTGGACGGGCGACCCCCGTCTCTTGACACCGCTGCCGCCCAGCCACAAGCCCGAACGACAGCGTTGGACATTCACATTACCGTAATGGAGATGCAAGATGAATCACACGCCACAAGATTTGCGCACACAAACGCTGGAGCTGATTAACGCGGCTGGCAGTGCGAACAAGGCGGCAGCGCCTGTCGTACAACTGGTGCAGGCATGGCTCGACTCGCTCGACGCCGAAGACCTGGCCGATATCGCGCCCGACAGCCTGGCGCCCGTGCTGGTCGACGGCTTTACGCAAGCGGCCAAGCGCACCGGCAGCGCCTGCCAGATCGCCACCCTGCGTTATGCCGATGGCCGTGGCGGCATGGCGAGCGCCTTGCTGATCCTGAACGAAGACATGCCTTACCTGGTCGACTCCATCGTCATGGCCATGCGCCGCCAGCACCTGGCCGTGCGCGGCGTGATGAACACCGTGCTGCCCGTGCGCCGCGCCGCTGACGGCAGCGTCGAAGCGGTGCGCGAGCCGGGCGACCCGCTCGAATCGTATGTGCTGGTACTGCTCGACGAAGAGCTGGCGCCGGAAGCGCTGGCTGCGCTGGTCGCCGCCCTGGAGATGGTGGCGCGTGACGCCGCCATCGTACGCCGCGACAGCGCCGCCATGGGCGAGCGCCTGGCCGCTGTCGCCGCCGCCCAGCATGGCGAAGAAGGCGCGGAAGTGGCCGCCTTCCTGGAATGGGCCCGCAGCGGCGGCTTTGAAGTGTTCGGCTACGCCTATTACCGCGTCAAGCCGGGCGTGCGCGAACTCGAACGCGACATCCCGAGCCGCGTCGGCGTGCTGCAGGATACGGCCCACCCCGTGTACGGCACCTGCCTGGCGAATATTCCGGGCGACTTCGACACCCTGGCCAAGCGCGAATCGGCGCTGTCCATCGTCAAGGCCGACGTGGCAGGCACTTTGCACCGCGACCAGCAGCTCGACTTCATCGGCGTGCGCGACATGGATGCGCAAGGCGCGATCCTGGGCGAGCATTGCTTCGTCGGCCTGTTCACCCGCGCGGGCAATTCCACCCCGCTGGCGGCGCTGCCGTTTGCGCGCGGCCGCGTGGCCAAGGTACTGAGCCTGGCCGGCGTGCGCCAGCAAGGCTTCCGTGCCGAGAAATTCCGTGAAATCCTCGAATCGCTGCCGCGCACCGAAGCGCTGGAAGCGGACCTCGACTGGCTGGCGCAAGTGTGCGGCGCCGTCGTTTCGCTGTACAAGCAGCCGCGCACCAAGGTCTTCGCGCGCCGCGACGTGTACGCGCGCCACCTGAACGTGCTGGTCTACCTGCCGCGCGAGCGCTACAGCGCCAGTGTGGCATCGAGCCTGGCAAAAGCCCTGCAAGCCAGTTCCGGCGCCACGCACGTGAGCACGCAGACCCTGGTGGCCGACGGCCCCCTGGCGCGCGTCTACCTGATTGCGCATGCCGCCCGTTACCCGCTGGATCTGGAAACGGATATCGAACAGCCGCTGCTTGGCGTGCTCGATGGCTGGCATAACGGCTTTGCCGCCGTGGCCGACGCCGTGCCCGACGTGGCCCTGCGCACCAGCCTGCGCAAACTCTGCGCTACTTTACCGCTCGATTACGTGGCCGCCACGGCGCCGGCCGTCGCCTTCCGCGACCTCGACACCATCTTGCGCAACACCGATCCATCGCATGTGGCCGTACGCATCGAGACGGGTGCCGTCACCACCATCCGCCTGCATTCGGCCAACAAGGTGCCGCCGCTGTCGGCCATCCTGCCTGCGCTGCATAACGCGGGCGTGGCCATCGACCGCGAGCAAGCCTTTTCGATTTCGCCGCCGGACGGCACGCGTTATTTCGTCACCAGCCTGACGGTCGATGCCGCCAGCGCGGCGAAACTGGCGCAGCCATCTGTCGTCGCCGTGGCGCAGGAACTGTTTGCCGCGCTGTTCAACGATGAAGCCGAAGATGGCCGCCTGAATGGCCTGGTCATCGAAGGCGGCCTGTCGACGCGCGAAGTGCAACTGGTGCGCGCCTACACCAGTTACTGGCGCCAGACGGGCAGCCGCTTCTCGGTGCGCTACATTGCCGAAAGCCTGCGCAAACAGCCGGCCCATGTGAAAGCCCTGGTCGACGCCTTCCTGCAGCGCTTCGATCCCGCGCTATCCGACGCGCAGCACGCGGCCGCCCTGGAGGCGATCGCCACCATCAAGGCCGGCCTGCCATCCGTGAACCATGCCGATACCGAAGAAATCCTCGGCGCGCTGGCCGACCTGATGGCCGCCACCCTGCGCACCAGCTACTTCCAAAACAATCAGGCTGGCGACAAGATCATCTTCAAGTTCGACACCAGCAGCCTGGCGCTGGTGCCGGAACCGCGTCCTTATCGCGAGATTTTTGTCTTCTCGCGCCGCTTTGAAGGCGTGCACCTGCGCGGCGGCCCTGTCGCCCGTGGCGGCTTGCGCTGGTCCGACCGCATGGAAGACTACCGCACCGAAGTGCTGGGTCTGGTGAAGGCACAGATGGTGAAAAATGCCGTCATCGTGCCGGCTGGCGCGAAGGGCGGTTTTGTCTGCAAGATGATGCCGAAGGACGCCGTGCGCGAAACCATCGCGGCCGAAGGCGAAGCCGTGTATCGCCTGTTCATTTCCAGCCTGCTGGAAGTGACGGACAACCGTTCGCTGGGCAATATCGTCCCGCCAGTCGACACCGTCTGCTTCGACGACGCCGATCCTTACCTGGTGGTCGCTGCCGACAAGGGCACGGCCACGTTCTCGGACATCGCCAACGGCATTGCCGTGCAGCGCGGCTTCTGGCTCGGCGACGCGTTCGCCTCGGGCGGCTCGAACGGCTACGACCACAAGAAGCTGGGCATCACCGCCAAGGGCGCATTCGAAGCCGTGAAGCGCCATTTCTATGAAATGGACCACGACCTGAACACCACCCCGATCACCATGGTCGGCGTGGGCGACATGTCGGGCGACGTGTTCGGCAATGGCGTGCTGCTGTCGCGCCAGCTGAAACTGGTGGCCGCATTCGACCACCGCCACATCTTCCTCGACCCGACACCGGATGTCGCTGTTTCGTTCGACGAACGCGCGCGCCTGTTCGCCTTGCCTCGCTCTTCGTGGGATGACTACAACAAGGACTTGATTTCGGCAGGCGGCGGCGTGTATCCGCGTTCCGCCCGCACCATCGAGCTGTCGCCGCAAATTCGCGCCGCGCTCGATATTGCCGAGACCTCGCTGGCGCCGGAAGAACTGATGCACCGCATCCTGAAATCCCCGGTGGACCTGTTCTACAACGGCGGCATCGGCACCTACATCAAGGCATCGACCGAGACGCACGCCCAGGTGAAGGACCGCGCGAATGACCATATCCGCGTCAGCGGCAATGAGCTGCGCGTGAAAGTGGTGGCCGAAGGCGGCAACCTGGGTGCGACGCAGGCCGGCCGCATCGAGTTCGCGCTGGCGGGTGGGCGCATCTTCACCGATGCGATCGACAATTCGGCCGGCGTGGATTGCTCGGACCATGAAGTGAACGTGAAAATCTGGCTGGACGTGGAAGTCAATGCGGGCAAGCTGACGGAAGCGGAACGCAACCGCGAGCTGTATGCGATGACGGACGACGTCGAACGCCTGGTCTTGCGCGACAACACGCAACAGACGCATTTGCTGGTGCGCGAATTGCAGGCGCAAAGCGAGAGCGCCGTGCAGGATGGCTATGCCGCCCTGATCGCCAGCCTGGAAGAAGAGGGCGCCCTGTCGCGCGAGCTGGAGCAATTGCCATCGGTGGCCGAACTGGCGCGCCGCAAGGCCGACGGTCGCGGCCTGACCACGCCGGAACTGGCGGTGGTGATCGCCAACGTGAAGAACCGCTTCAAGCGCATTCTGTCGGCCCTGCCGTTGACGGACGAAACCTGGGCCGAACCGGTCTTGAAACCGTACTTCCCGTCCCTGCTGGTGGAAACCCGTTCGGCGCTCGACCATCCGTTGGCCAACGCCATCCTGGCGACCGTGCTGGCCAATGAAGTGATCAACCGCTGCGGCCCGCTGATGATCCGCAACCTGGCGGCGGAACATGGCGTGGACGAGTCGGCAGTGATTCTGGCATGGGGCCAGGCCTGGGTGGCGCTGAATCTGGCGCCCGTCTTCGACGCGCTCGATGCCGATGCGTTGACGATTCCGCGTGCCGTGTCGATCAAGGTCGACGCGCAAACGCGCGTGCTGCAGCAAACCATGATCACTGGCGTGCTGTCCGTGCCGGCAGAGCAATTGCGTGGCGCCGGCCTGGCCGAACTGACGCGTTTGTTTGGTGCGGAATCGAAGCGCGAACTGCTGCAAGCAGTCGGCATCAAGTCCGAAGCGGCGCTGGTGCCGGGCCTGACGCCGGCCTTCGTGCAAGCGTGGGATGCGGTCGATGCGCTGGAAGTCGTCGCCGGCTTCCTGTTCCCGGCCCTGTCCGTGCCACGTCCTGCGGCGATGGACCTGGCGGCCTTTTTGCAAGTGGGCCTGGCCCTGCGCAGTCAGGCGGGCATCGACACGCTGGAGCGTGGCCTGAAGCTGGCCGCGCAAGGCAAGTCGCAGGAGCAGTTGCGCAACTACGCGCAGCAAGCGCTGCGCCGCACGCAACAGCGTCTGCTGACGCAGGTGCTGGCGCGTGCCGGGCAAGGCCATGCGGGGCAGGCCGTCGATGCGGTGACGGGCGCGCTGGGCCTGTCGGCCTATGTGGTGGCGACGGAACTGGAGCAAGCCATGCTGGACGTGTGGACCTTGTCGGAAGCCGTGAATAAAATCACGGCGGAATCCACAGCGGAAGCGGCGGTGTAATGACGCAAGAAGTACGACAAGTTGGACCGGGCGCTGGCGGCTTGCCGCCAGCCGTGCAGGCGCTGGCGCAGGCCGATTTCAGCGGCGTGGCACAGCTGTTTGCCAACGCCGGTTTCACGGTGGCCTTGCCGGCGCCGGGCATGCTGCAAGTCGTCAAGCCTGGTGCAGGCCGCGCCAGCGTGGCCGTCTCGGTGGGCGTGCATGGCGACGAGACAGGGCCGATCGAAGTGCTGGCGCATCTGCTCGACGCGCTGTCGCGCGATGCGGCTAAGCTGGCCGTCGACTTGCTCGTTTGCGTGGGCAATGTCGATGCGATCCGGGCCGGCAAGCGTTTCATCGACGCCGACCTGAATCGCATGTTCCGCCCCGTGCGGGGGAGTTTGGCGCAAGCGGCGGAAAGCGCGCGCGCCGATGAAATGATCGCTGCGACAACAGCGTTCTTTGCAGCAGCCGGTCCCGTGCGCTGGCACCTGGATTTGCACACGGCCATCCGGCCTTCCGTGTACCCCACGTTTGCCATCGTGCCGGACCTGGTGGCCGACGACGCCAAGGCGCAGCTGATAGACTGGCTGGGCCAGGCGGCCATCGGCGCCATCATCATGAACCCGCAGTCGGCCGGCACCTACAGCTATTATTCGGCCGAGCATTGCGGCGCGGCCGCCAGCACGGTGGAACTGGGCCGCGTGGGCACCCTGGGGCAGAACGATTTATCGCTGTTCGACGACGTGTCGCGGGCGCTGGACGGCTTGTTGCGCGGTCTGCCTGCGCAGCCCGTCAAGGCGCAACCGCACGTGTTCAAGGTGGCGCAGGAAATCATCAAGCACAGTGATGAATTCCGCATGGCGTTTGATCGCAGCACGCAGAATTTTACGTCGCTGCCGCAACACGCCGTGATCGCCAGCGATGGCGACCATGTATACACGGTGCAGCACGCGGAAGAGCTGGTGGTGTTCCCGAACCCGGACGTCCGGGTGGGCTTGCGCGCCGGCTTGATGGTGGTGCGCGTGTCCTGATCTTCCAGCCACGGACAGTGTCAGGCGCCAGCCGGGGAAACCCGCCTGGCGCCTTTTTTTGCAAAAAATTCCGTACGGAAATAATTATCCATTAGGCAATCAATTGATTTAAAATATTTATCCTTTGTAATTTTTTCGGACCGATCATGTTGAAACGCTTGCTGACAGCCTTGCTGTGCCTGACCCTCTCCGGCCTGACGGCTGCCGCCCCTGCCGATGAGAAGGCCGCCGCACCGGAAATGACGGCCGAGCAATTCCTCGCCCAGTTGCACCTGCAGCGCGGCAAGATCACTTTACCGGGCGGCATCGCCACCCTGGATTTGCCCGCCAACTTCCGTTATTTGTCGCCGAAGGACGCCGAGCGCGTGCTGGTCGATGCCTGGGGCAATCCACCGGGCATGGTATCGCTGGGCATGATCGTGCCCGCCAAGACCAGCGTGCTCGAGCGCGATAGCTGGGGTGTCATCGTCACGTATGAAAAGGAAGGGCATATCAAGGATGACGATGCGGACAGCATCAAGTACGACGAATTGCTCAAGGATATGCAGGCGTCCGTGCTGGAACATAACGCGGAGCGCAAGAAGCAGGGTTATCCCGGCATCCATCTGATGGGCTGGGCGGAAAAACCCAGCTATGCCAAGGATACGCACAAGCTGTACTGGGCCAAGGACTTGATGGTCGATGGCGGCGAGCACTCGCTGAACTACAACGTGCGCGTGCTGGGCCGCGAAGGCGTGCTGAACCTGAATGCGATCGCCAGCATGCAGCAGATCGAAGCGATCAAGAAAGAAATGCAGCAAGTGACGGCGTTCACGGAATTTACCGACGGTAACCGCTACACGGATTTCGACAGCAAGACGGACAAGGTGGCCGAGTACGGCCTGGCGGCGCTGGTGGCCGGTGGCGTGGCCAGCAAGCTGGGCCTGTTTGGCAAGTTGCTGGCGCTGCTGCTGGCCTTCAAGAAAGTGCTGCTTCTGGCCGTCGTGGGCGGCGGCGCGGCCATCGTCAAGTTTTTCAGCGGCAAGCGCAAGGACAAGCCGGCGCCGATACAGCCGCAGGAGCCGGTTGAACAGCCCGGCCATACGCCGGACGGCAAGGTGAACCTGGACAAGTGAGAGCAACTGGGCCGTTCGGTGCGCTGGCGCACAGGAGTGGCATTAAGCGCGCTGCCGGAAAACAGCGCCTCGGGTACACTGACTCATCGTTCACTATCGAGGAGTTCCCCATGTCCGTGTCCATGTATCAGGCAACCATTCCCGTCTTCATCCGCGGCTTGCGGGTCGTCTCGGCCCTGCTGGAAAAAGCGCAAGCGCATGTCGAGGAAGATGGCATCGTGCCCGAGATTTTACTGGGCGCGCAGCTGGCGCCCGACATGCTGGACTTGACGGCGCAGGTGCAGCGCGCCAGCGATACGTCGAAGATGTCGGTCGAGCGCCTGAGCGGCGTGCCGGCGCCGAAGTTCGAGGATAACGAAGCGTCGTTCGAGCAGTTACAGGAACGCATCGCCAATACCATCGCCTATATCGACAGCGTCAACGCGGGCCAGATGGCCGGCAGCGCGCAGAAGGAAGTCGTGCTGAACTGGACTGACGAGGGCAAGACATTTTCGGGCGATAATTACCTGCTCAGCTTTGCCTTGCCGAACTTCTATTTCCACGTCTCCATGGTCCACGCCATCCTCAGAAACAATGGCGTGGCCGTGGGCAAACTCGACTATCTTGGCCCTTACGATTGATAGGCCGGAAAAACCGTCGCGAGCGGCGATGATTTGTGGCCGAGAAGAGCAACTGTGCTGAAGCACAGTGAGCATCGCAGGCCGCAAAGCGCGACGCGCAGCAGGTTTTTTTATCGCTGCGGCTGCTGAACTTGATTCTGCACCGCATTGCCCAGCATGCCGCCGCCGATCACGCCGGCCACCGTCGCCAGCGCCTTGCCGCGGCCGCCACCGACCTGATTGCCGATCAAGCCGCCGATGACGGCGCCCGTGCCGATGCCCACATAGTTGGGCTGGGCCGGTGCTGGCACTGGCTGCTGCTGGCGTACGGGTTCGCGGTAGGCTGTGTCGCGGTAGCCATCATTGTTGTCATTGTAGGCAGGGCGCGCTTGCGCCACTTGCGTGTGGTGCACGACGCGCTTGTGCACGACGGGCGCCGGGGCAGCTTGCGCGACGACGGGCGCGGCCACCGGTGCAGTCACGGGAGCGGCCAGGGCAGCGGCGTTCGCTGGCGTCATGGCGGCTACGTCGGCAGGGATGGCTGGCGTGGCCGGCACATTCGCCCGCGAATTGGGCAGGATGCCGGCGATGGACGCCGCGCCCACCAGGCACAGGACCGTGACGGAAATGGCGGCGCCGGCCATCAAGGGGTGGATGCGGCTGGCGGTAGTCGTCGTGTTCATATGTTCTCCTGGGGTGGTAGTGCGGGTGTTATTTATGTGTCCAGATTAGCGGCCGCGCCTGCCCAAGGCTAGCCCTTGCGCTGTATCAAACGTAAGCAGGTGTAAGCCGTGGTGTCCAAAGCGCAGTAGAATCGGTGCTTCCCCTTTTCCGAAAGTCCGCCATGAGCCAGCTATTCACGCCGTATGCATTGGGGCCGCTGCAGGTGGCCAACCGCATCGCCATCGCGCCCATGTGCCAGTATTCGGCCGACAACGGCAACGCCACCGACTGGCACATGATCCACCTGGGCCACCTGGCCCTGTCCGGCGCGGGCTTGCTGATGACGGAAGCGACGGCCGTCTCGCCCGAGGGACGCATCTCGGCCAATGACCTGGGCCTGTGGTCGGACGCGAATCAAACTGCGCTGGCCAAGGTGGTGCAGGCGATCCGCCGTCACTCTCCGATTCCCTTGGTGGTGCAACTGGGCCACGCGGGACGCAAGGCGTCGAGCCGCGCGCCATGGGACGGCGGCGCCTGCGTGCACCTGGCCGAGGGCGGCTGGCAAACGGTGGCGCCGTCCGCCATCGCCCACGCACCGGGCGAAACCGTGCCGATCGCCCTCGACGAGATGGGGCTGTTGCAAATCAAGGGCGCCTTTGTCGCAGCCGCCCAGCGCGTGCATGCGCTCGGTATCGAGGGCATCGAACTGCACGCGGCGCACGGCTATCTGCTGCACCAGTTCCTGTCGCCCCTGTCGAATCACCGCACCGATGCCTATGGCGGCAGCCTGGACAACCGCATGCGTTTTCCGCTGGAAGTGCTTGAGGCCGTGCGCGCCGCCGTGCCCGTCACGGTGGCCGTGGGCGTGCGCATCTCCGCCACCGACTGGGTCGAGGGCGGCTGGGAAATCGAGCAAAGCGTGCGCTTCGCGCAGGAACTCAAGCAACTGGGCGCCGACTTCATCCACGTCTCCAGCGGCGGCATTTCGCCGCAGCAGCAGATTCCCGTGGGACCGGGCTACCAGGTGGCGTTTGCCGAACGCATCAAGCGCGACAGTGGCTTGCCCACCATCAGCGTCGGCTTGATCACGGACGCGCAGCAGGCGCAAGACATCATTGCCAATGGCCAGTCCGACATGGTGGCGCTGGCGCGCGCCATCCTGTTCGATCCGCGCTGGCCCTGGCATGCGGCGGCCCAGCTGGGCGCACAGGTGCAGGCCCCGCCGCAGTACTGGCGCTCGCAGCCGCGCGAGTACAAGAACCTGTTCGGCGACACGACCCTGGGCCAGCGCTAACAGGTTTGCTCTGCTACACTGGCGCTTCTTCCCCATTTCTCCAGGACGCTTCGACATGCGCCATTGATACTGCCGTGCTGTGCACGGCCTCGCCCTTCCCGCCAGCGCAGCATTGCGCCGCGCGGGTTCGCCAGCCTTGCTCAAGGAGTATCCATGCCCGCATTCCTACAACTCGACCGTCTTTCCTTTGTGCTGCCCGATGGCCGGGTATTGTTTTCCGATTTGCAATTTGCCTTTGCCCCGCAACGTATCGGCCTCGTCGGCGATAACGGCGTGGGCAAGAGCGTCCTGGCGCGCCTGCTGGCGGACCAGGCGCAGCCGTCTTCTGGCGCCGTGCGCTGCGACGGCAGCGTGCATTACGTGGCGCAGGAGCTCGATCCGCAGCGCTACCCCACCGTGGCGGCGCTCGCCGGCATGCAGGACTTGCTGGCGGCGCTGGCGCGCATCGCCGCCGGCAGCGTCGACGAGGCCGACTACGCCCTGGTGGGCGAACGCTGGGATGCGCCTGCCCGTTTGCGCCAGGCGCTCGATGCGCTCAATTTGCGCCATGTCGATGCCGACACGCCGACGAGTCGCCTCAGCGGTGGCGAACGCCAGCGCATTGCCTTGCAAGGCGCGTGGCTGTCGCAGGCGGACTGGCTGGTGCTCGATGAGCCGAGCAACCATCTCGATGCGCGACAGCGCGCTCGCCTGGTGGCGCAGATGGCGCGCTGGCCCGGCGGCTTGCTGTTGATCAGCCATGACCGCGCCTTGCTGCAGCACGTCGATGCAATTGCCGAGCTGTCGCCGCAGGGCTTGCGCAGCTATGGCGGCAATTACGCGCTGTATGCGCAGCAGCGCGCGCTGGAACAGGCCGGTTTTGCTGCGGCCCTGCAGGCGGAAAAGGCTGGTGCCAGACGTGAACAGCGCGAGGCGCAGCAGCAGGCAGAACGGCAACATAAACGGGTGACGCGCGGTGAGCGCGAGGGCCGCGAAGGCAATCAAAGCAAGCTGCTGCTCGACGCGAAAAAGGAGAAAAGCCAGGACAGCCAGGGCAAGCTGCGCCTGCGTGCGCAAGAGGCGCAGCAGGCGCGCCAGCAAAGGGTGGTGGACGCCAGCGCCCGCTGCGCGCCCGAGGTCGAACGCTTGCTGCTGGCCCCCGGGAGCCTGGTGCCGAACGGCAAATTGCTGCTGGAATTGCGCGACGTGGTCTTGCCGCATGGCCAGGCGCACGCGATCAACCTGGTCATCAGTGGCCCGCGCCGCCTGGCCGTGACGGGCGACAATGGCAGCGGCAAGTCGACCCTGCTGCGCGTGATCGCCGGACAGCTGACACCGGCCAGCGGCGCGCTGCGCTGCCATGCGCAGGTGGCCTGGCTGGACCAGCATGCGGGCCTGCGGGAAGGCGAGCGGAGCGCCGTGCAGCGCTTGCAGGAACGTAACAGCATTCTGCCGGAAGGCGAGCTGCGCACGCGGCTGGCGCTGCTGGGCATTGCCGGCGCGCGCGCCACCATGCCCAGCCGTTTGCTCAGCGGCGGCGAGCGCATGAAGGTGGCGCTGGCGGCCGAATTGTATGCGCTGGCGCCGCCGCAACTGCTGTTGCTCGATGAACCTGACAATCATCTGGACCTGGCCAGCCTGCAGGCGCTGGAGCAGATGCTGCTGCAATATCAGGGCGCGTTACTTGTGGTTTCGCACGATCAGGCATTTTTGCAAGCAATAAACCTTGACCCGGAGGGCTTGACATTGCACAAGTGACAATTTAATGAAAAAAGTCACGCTCGATGCCTGTAGAGCATGCTTCATGAACCAATGCTGAATTTTGTTTGATTGTCGGTATAATCCACTGAATAACCGGGCCTATTTGTGAACTAAAACTGCTCGTTCACCAATATGATGACGTTTAATCTGGCACTGTTGTCGGTCACTGCCGCGCTGCCAGGGCGTCCTCCTCCGTGCCCTGCCGTGCATGAATTTTGGTTTCGCTTATATTGTTTTCTTGGAGAAATAGCATGTCGTTTTACGAAAAACTCAAAGCCCTCAACATTGAACTGCCAGTCGTTGCCGCACCAGCTGCCGCCTACGTGATGCATGCCCGCACGGGCAACACGGTTTTCCTGTCCGGCCACCTGGCCAAGAAGGATGGCAAGGTCTGGGTCGGTCAACTGGGCAAGGACGTCACCACGGAAGAGGGCAAGATCGCTGCGCGCGGCATCGCCATCGAATTGATCGCCACCCTGCAAGACGCGTGCGGCGGCGACTTGAACAAGGTCAAGCGCATCGTCAAGGTCATGAGCCTGGTCAATTCCACCTCCACCTTCACGGAACAGCATCTGGTGACCAATGGCGCCTCGGAACTGTTCGTCGAAGTCTTCGGCGACAGCGGCAAGCATGCCCGCTCCGCCTTCGGCGTGGCGCAAATCCCGCTGGGTGCTTGCGTCGAGATCGAACTGATCGCCGAACTGGCCTGACGCAGTAGCCTGACCACATGAGCATGCCGGCGCTCAGCCGCCGGCCAGCCCTTTCCTCCTTTCCAGCAAGAGCGGAACCGCCATTGGGGCGAGGGATCGGTGTATTCAAGAAAAAAACGGAGACACGTAATGAAAACGAGTGAACAAGGCCTGCACCGCGGCCTGGGAGAGCGGCAAATCCGCCTGATGGCGCTGGGCGCCGCGATTGGCGTGGGCCTGTTTTTGGGTTCCGGCAACGCGATCAAGATGGCCGGTCCCGGCATCATGCTGTCGTATATCATCGGTGGCGCGGTCATCTTCATGATCATGCGCGCGCTGGGCGAAATGGCCGTGCACAATCCCGTGGCCGGTTCTTTCAGCCGCTATGCCCAGGATTACCTGGGCCCTCTGCAAGGCTATCTGACGGGCTGGAACTACTGGTTCCTGTGGCTCGTCACGTGCGTGGCGGAAATTACCGCCGTCGCCATCTACATGGGCATCTGGTTCCCCGACGTGCCGCGCTGGATCTGGGCCCTGGCGGCCTTGGGCTCCATGGGCGCCATCAACCTGCTGGCGGTGAAAGCTTACGGCGAGTTTGAATTCTGGTTTGCCCTGATCAAGGTCGTCACCATCATCCTGATGATTGTCGGCGGCACGGGCATGATCGTCTTCGGTCTGGGCAACGGCGGCGTGGCCATCGGCATCTCGAACCTGTGGACGCATGGCGGTTTCTTCCCGAATGGCGCGCAAGGCGTGCTGATGTCGCTGCAGATGGTGATGTTTGCCTATCTGGGCGTGGAAATGATCGGCCTGACGGCTGGCGAAGCGGCGAACCCGAAGAAATCGATTCCCGACGCTATCAATTCGGTGTTCTGGCGCATCCTGATTTTCTATGTCGGCGCGCTGTTCGTCATCCTGTCGATCTACCCATGGAATGAAATCGGCACCACCGGCAGCCCCTTCGTGATGACGTTCGAACGCCTGGGCATCAAGACGGCCGCCGGCATCATCAACTTCGTCGTGCTGACGGCAGCCTTGTCGTCGTGCAATGGCGGTATCTTCAGCACCGGCCGCATGCTGTACAACCTGGCGCTGCAAGGCCAGGCGCCGAAGGCGTTTGCGGAAACCACGGCCAGCGGCGTGCCGCGCCGCGCCATCCTGGTGTCCGTCTTCGCGCTGTTGCTGGGCGTGCTGCTGAACTACCTGGTACCGGAAAAAGTGTTTATCTGGGTCACCTCGATTTCCACCTTCGGCGCCGTCTGGACCTGGGGCGTGATTCTGGTCACGCAGATCCAGTTCCGCAAGACCTTGACGCCGCTGGAAATCAAGAACCTGGCCTTCCGCATGCCGTTCGCGCCCTACGGTTCCTGGATTTCGCTGGCCTTCCTGGCGCTGGTGATCGGCTTGATGGCGTATTTCCCCGATACGCGCATCGCCCTGATGGTCGGACCAGCCTGGCTGATCCTGCTGACGGTGCTGTACTACGTGCTGGGTCTGGCGCCGAAAGACCGGCGCGACGACGTGCCGCAAGGCTACGAGGCAGGCTGGCCGCCGGCCGATGCGCCAAACGTCAAGAAGTAAGCCAGCGTAGTTGAGCTGAGTCAAAAGCGCGCCCCTGCTCCTGCAGCGGCGCGCTTTTTCTTTCATATAAGCAATTTCTTCTTCGCCAGCACTCCTGCGGCTTTGCCGGCGCACGCCTGGCGTTGTTTCCCTGCATCAAAGTTCTGTTTAGCTGAGCCGATGAAAGCCCTATAATCGCTTAGTTTTGAAAATGGACGCGATCTTTCCGGTTTTTTGCCAGGTAGGGCCGGAGCGCCGTTTCAAGTCTTTTTACCCGTCGTACGAAAATACGTATGCCTCATAAAGGAATGCTAGTGAGCCAAACCCTGGTCCAGAAACTTTGCCGCACCAAGCCGATCGATACCACGGTCGAATATGGTGAAGGCCTCAGCAGCAGTGGCTTGAGCCGGTCCATCGGCCTGTTTTCCCTCACCATGATCGGCGTCGGCGCCACCATCGGCACGGGTATTTTCTTTACCATGGTCGAAGCCGTCCCCAAGGCGGGCCCATCGGTCGTCCTGTCTTTCCTGATCGCCGCCATCACGGCCGGCTTGACGGCCTTGTGCTACGCGGAGCTGTCGTTCCGCATTCCCGCCTCCGGCTCCTCGTATTCGTTTGCCTACGCCACCGTGGGTGAGTTTCTTGCCTTCATCATGGCCGCCTGCTTGCTGCTCGAATACGGGTTGGCGGGCAGTGCCGTGGCCATTGGCTGGTCGTCCTACCTGAACAACTTCCTGGAAAATGCGTTTGGCTGGCACATTCCCGAGATGCTGCGCACGCCGATGATCGTTTCCGGCCCGCATGGCATGGAGTTTCATGCCGGCCACATCAACCTGCCGCCGATCTTTTTGATCTGCATGTGCGGCTTTTTGCTGCTGCGCGGCGCCAAGGAATCGGCCCTGATGAATGCCATCATGGTCATCATCAAGCTGGCGATCCTGGTGTTTTTTGTCGTCATCGCGTTTTCCGGATTCAATGCCGATAACTTCTTTCCCTTCTTTAATACTGACAATAGCAAGGGCTTTGCCGGCATGACGGGCGTCACAGCCGCGGCCGGCACCGTGTTCTTCTCCTTCATCGGCCTCGATACGGTGGCCACCGCAGGCGACGAAGTGAAAAATCCCACGCGCAATGTGCCGCGCGGCATCCTTGGCGCCTTGCTCATCGTCACCGTGTTTTACCTGCTGGTGGCCGTGGCCGCCCTGGGCGCGCAACAGGCGAAATTGTTCGAAGGCCAGGAAGCGGGCCTGGCGGTGATCCTGCAAAACGTCACGGGCAAGACCTGGCCCGCGCTGGTGCTGTCGGCCGGTGCCGTCATTTCCGTCTTCAGCGTGACCCTGGTGACGATCTATGGCCAGACGCGCATCCTGTTTGCCGTCAGCCGCGACGGCCTGATCCCGAAGTCGTTCCAGAAGATCCACCCGCGCACCCTGGTGCCAGTCAGCAATACCATCATCGTCTGCCTGGTGGTGGCCGTGGTGGCCGGCTCCATCGATGCCACTTATTTGTGGGACATGGTCAGCATCGGCACCCTGACCGCCTTCATGGTCGTCTCGGTTGCCGTGCCCGTGCTGCGCCACAAGCAGGGCGCCAACCGCATCGAAGGCTTCAGCGTGCCGTTCGGCCCGTATGTGATTCCCGGCCTGAGCATCATGGCTTGCCTGTACATCATGCGCGATTTGCCGCATACGACATTTGTCGTGTTCAGCGTGTGGATGGCGGTGACAGTGGCCATCTATTTCTTGTACAGCATGCGGAATTCGCACCTGGGCAAGAAGGCCCGCTAATGCAGCCTGTTCCAGCCAAAACCGCCGCGCTTGCCGGCGGTTTTTTTTATTTCTAACCGGAATTTACATGATGAAAATAACTGATCTGGCCGCCTGCGGCTTGCTGGCTAGCAGCCTTCTGGGGAGCCTGGCGCAGGCAGCCCCTGCAAGCGAGCCGGCATTGCGCGATTACCGCGCCGTGGCCCTGTCGTCCAATGGCCAGCACATCGCCGCCATCGAATCGAGCAAGGCGGCGGAACAGCCGCCGCAGCCGCAGCGCCCGCATGCAGTCATCGTCGTGCGCGACGCCGCCAACGGCGCCATGGTGCAGCAATTCGATCCATGCACCGTGTGTTCTTACGACAAGCCCAGCTGGTCGCCGGACGGCAGGCAGCTGGCCTTCGTCGGCTACGATGGCAAGGCGGGCACGGCGCAGCTATACCTGGCCACCCTGTCGCAGGCGCCGGTGCGGATGTTAACCAGTATCAAGGGCGTGGCCAGCACGGCGCGCTGGTCGCCCGATGGCACGCAGCTGGCCCTGCTCGCCACGGTGGGCGCACGCAAGCTGGCCGGCGCCGTGGAGGCAGGCGCGCGCCAGGTGGGTGAAGTGGGCAGCGAAGACGATGCCCAGCGCATCGCCGTCGTGCCTGCCAGCGGCGGTGAGCCGCGTTTGCTGTCACCCGCCGACACCTATGTGTATGAATACAGCTGGACGCCCGATGGCCGCGGCTTTGTCGCCACCAGCGCGCAGGGCAATGGCGACAGCAACTGGTGGGTCGCCAAGCTCAGCCATATCGATGCGGCCACGGGCGCCCTGCGCGTGATCGCATCACCGGCCATGCAGCTGAACTTGCCTTCTGTCTCGCCGGATGGCAAGACGGTGGCCTTCATCGGCGGCCTGATGAGCGATTTCGGCTCCATCGGCGGCGATATTTATACCGTACCGCTGGCCGGCGGCACGCCGCGCAATCTCACGCAAGACTATCGTGGCACCTTCAATGGCGTCGTCTGGCGCGGCGCCGGCTTGCTGGCGACTGCGCTGATCGATTCGCAGCTGGCGCTGGTGCCTGTCGATGCGCAAAGCGGTCCGGCCCGGCCGCTGCTGCTCGGTGAACTGAGCAGCAGCGGCAGCGATGGCCGTCTGTCGTTCAGCGCCGATGGCTTGCAAGCGGCTGCCGCACAGGAAGATTTTACGCACGCCAGCTACCTGGTGGCGGGACCGGTGGGCCAGCTGAAAAAGATCACGCGCGACAATGACGGCTTTGCGCCGCAGCTGACGGTGCAGAACGTGGGCTGGAACAATGAACAATACAAGGTGCAGGGCTGGCTGCTGGGACCGTTGTCGGTGGAGGCCGGCAAGCGCTACCCGATGATCGTCAACGTGCATGGTGGCCCCGGCGCTGCCGCCTCGCCCCGTTATGTTGGGGAGAGCACCCTGATCCACGAATTGACGCAAAAGGGCTATTTCGTCTTCCTGCCCAATCCACGCGGCAGCTTTGGCCAGGGTCAGGCCTTTACGCGCGCCAACATGGCGGATTTTGGCGGCGGCGACTGGCGCGACATTCTCACCGGTATCGATGCGGTGGAAAAAGTGGCGCCCGTCGACGGCCAGCGCCTGGGCCTGATCGGCCATTCGTATGGCGGCTTCATGACCATGTGGGGCGTCACGCACAGCGACCGTTTCAAGGCGGCCGTGGCGGGCGCGGGCGTGTCGAACTGGATCAGTTATTACGGCCAGAACGGCATCAACCAGTGGATGATCCCGTTCTTCGGCGCCTCCGCGTATGACAAGCCCGAGGTTTACCGCCGCGCCTCGCCCATCGAATCGATCAAGGCGGCCAAGACGCCGACCCTGATCTATGTGGGCGAGCGCGACGTGGAAACGCCGGCCGCCCAGTCGCTGGAATTCTGGCACGGCTTGCGCGCCATGGGCGTGCCGTCCAGCCTGTTCATCTACGACGGCGAAGGCCATTCCTTCCGCAAGCCCGAGCACCAGCGCGACTTGCAGAAACGCACCATCGGCTGGTTCGAGCAGTATCTGAAATAAATCGCTGCGGTTTAGCGTGGTGAAACGATATGCACGATCGCGGCGCTATGTATTACGATCTTGTCCGCATCTGCCTGTAACAGGCGGATGCGTCGCTTGACCAGCGGCCAGCCCGACCAGGCCACGTCGCTGACGGGCGGCGCTGCAGGAGCGGCCAGCGGCGCGCTGATGGTGGCCTTGTCGTCAAGCTGCTCCAGCGCGCGTGACAGGGTCAGGCACACTTGTGTATGGCTGTGGCCAAGCAGGGCGTTGACGGGCGCAACAGGCAGCTGGCTGGCATGGCGGCCCAGGATCGAGCGCAGCGCCGCCACGTGGGCCACCAATAAGTAATTTTGCACGATGAACAGGTTGATGTCTTCCACGGCCCGCTGCTTGCTGGCCGGTTCATCGAGCATGCGCACGAGTGCCGAGCTGAGGGCGGCCAGGCTGTCCATCAAACGCTTGCGCTCGATGCGGTAGGCGAAATCATCGAAGCATTTTCCCTGCAGCAGCGCGAAGCTGGCCTGCATATAACTGAGGTTCACGTTCAATACCTGGCGCACCAGCCGTGGCAGGCTCTGGTATTCCCAGTTGGCCAGCACGAAGCTGAACACGGTGGCGACCGCCGCGCCGATCAGCGTGTCGATCAGGCGTTCGCTGACCAGGTTCGGGTTGCTGGGCGCCACCAGATGCATTTGCAGCAAGATCATCAGGCTGACGGCGATGGCCGTGTAGCGGTAGCGCAAGTAAATAAAAGTGGGCGTGGCCACGATGGAGAGAAATAAAATGGCCATCAGCACGATATTGCTGTGCACAAAGCGGATCACGATGGCGGTGACCACGCAGCCGATGATGGTGCCGATGATGCGGTCGGCGCGGCGCTGGCGCGTCATGCTGAAGGTGGGGCGCAGGATGATGACGATGGTGAGCACGATCCAGTAGCTGTGGGCCGCATACGGCAGCCAGTGGCCGATCAGCAATCCCACCGAGATGGCCATCGAGACGCGCAGGGCGAAGCGGAACACGGGCGAGTCCAGGCGCAGATTCGATAGCAGGGTCTTGAATTCGTATTTCTGCTGCGACAAGAACGGCGCCATGTCCGCGCCGCTCCAGAACGGCACGTCGGCATAGACTTTTTGCGTCGCCAGGTGCAGCTCCGCGATCATTTTCAGAATGGCGCGGATCTTGTTGCGCTGCGCGCGCAGGGTCGCCAGCGCTTCCTGCGCAGCGTCGCCTTGTGCGTGCAGGCGGGCGATTTCCGTTTCGATATCGGCCCATTCCTTGTCATAGCTGATCTGCGCATACGAGGCGCGCTTGCGCGTGACGGCATACGCCACGGCTTCGATATCGCGCGCCGCCTTGTAAGCGAGGTCATGCAAGGATTGCAGTACCTCGGAGTCGGCCAGGTGCTGGCGCAGCAGCGCGTAATCGGTGTGCGTGGAAAGGATCAGTTCATATAAATCGAGCATGCACACGTGCACCTGCACCACGATGGCATCCTTGCTGTTCTTGTGGCTGCGCAGAATCAGGTCGCGCGACGCTTGCTGGCGGTCGGCCAAAATGCTTTGATGGCGCACCAGCTTGTTGAATTGCTCCGTCAAATTGAACCGCGTGTCGTAGAAATCGGCCTTGATGTCGATGTAGGCGGCCAGCTCGAACAGGGCTTCGGCCAGCACTTGCTGTTTGATGCGGTGGCGCAAGACCCAGGCGATGGCCATGGCATAGGCCAGATAAATCAAGCCGCCGAGCATGAACAGGCCCGCATGGTGAAACGATTGCTGCCACGTCATCTGATGCTCCATCGACATGGTCATGATGAACAGGGCAGCCAGCTGCAAGGGCATGGATTTTTTGCCATACACCACCATCATGCTGGCGAGAAAACTCACCAGCACGAGTACCGTCATCAACAGCCACTGTACGGGCCCGCACAAGCTGATTAATAAGGTGACGGCGCTGCACAGCAGCACGGACGCCAGCATTTCGTTGAACTTGTGGCGCAGCGGGCTGGGCATATCCATCAGGGTCGTGCACAGGGCGCCGATGCATACCGTCATGGCGGTGGTGCTGTCGCTGATTTCCAGGGTCAGCAGGGTCAGGCCGACCAGGCCGATGGCCACGCGCAAGCCCAGGTAAAAATAATGGCTGTAAATAAAGGTGCGCAGGTTCAGTGCGTAGTGCATGGGATTACCTTGTGGGCAGGGCACAGAAAGAGGCGCCGCACCGGGGTCTCCGATGCGGCGCCAGGATGTTGCATTCGCGACAGCCCCGAGTTACATCAGGGCAATGACCGGGTAACGCCGCCATTCCGGCTCGGCAAAGCGCTGGCAGTGCTCAAAAATGAAATCGAGCACGGCTTCCTGATTGCTTAGCAGGGTCGGGTTGGCTGCTTTCCAGTCGGCAAACTTGGCCGCCAGTGCCGGCTCATCGCGCAGCAGCTCGGATGCCATGCCTTCGAACACGTAATCGGAAAACGCTTCTTTCTTCTCCAGCACGCTGTTGAAGAAGCCCCAGCGGAAGAAGCTGTCGTGCGCCTGCGGTTCCAGCGTTTCCACGGCGTAGCGCGCATTGTCCTGCTCCAGGCTGATCACATAGTCACCGGCCTGCAGGGTGAATTGTGCCGTGCGCGCTTCCACCTCCACCGTGTCGTGGAACATATGACCTTCGTAGGCCGTGGCGCGCGTGCCGACATTGCTGATGTGGTAGTAGCGTGCCGTTAGCGTCTGTTCGGTGGTGATGCGGCGCATTTCGACGCCGTTCCAGCGCAGGCGCTCGATCACTTCACGCCAGGCTTGCGGCACGACATAGGCTTTCGGCGCGGCCACGGTGACGTCCGCATCGAAACGGTTGTAATACTTGATATCGCGTTCCCACGGCTGCGAGCGGTCATAGGAAAGACGCTGGTAGTCGCCCAGGAGACTCGGCGTGTATTGCGCCGCGTAGCCCTTGAAGGGGAAGGTCGACGGCTGTTCTTCGTTCATGGCCCAGTGGATGGGCCATTGGGCTTGCGTGCGGCCCGCCGCCTTGGCTTGCGCGCGCAATTGCTTGATTTGTTCGCCATGCTCGATGGTAAACGCCATCGTGATGTCGAGCAGGGCGCGCATGGAAGCGTAGCGGTCGGCAAACGGTTTGAGCATATGCGTTTCCGGCATGAAACCGATGACGTGATGCAGGGCGGCAAAACCGGTGGAGAAACGCGGTACTTCGAGGAATTCGGCGATGCCGTGGTCGGGGCTATCCTTGACGGGATTCACGTACGGGCAGGTGGGCCAGCCGGCGCTTTCCATGGCCGCAAAGATGTGCGGCAGCATGGTGTCTTGCAGGAAGGGGCCCAGGCCATTGCCCAGCTTATCCGTCTGCGTGTGGATCAGGGTCATCGTGTACGGGTAGTCGGCGCCGTTCGATGTGTGCGTGTCGACCATCACGTCCGGGTCCCAGCTGGCCAGCAGGCGGTTGAACACTTGCGCGTTCAGGCTGTCGCATTTGATGAAATCGCGGTTCAGGTCCAGGTGGCGGCTGTTGCCGCGGAAACCGAATTGCTCCGGGCCATCCTGGTTCACGCGCGACGTATTGGCTCGGTTCAGGCTGCCATCGACGTTGTAGATCGGAATGAACAGCAGCACGGTGCTGCCCAGCGCCGCCAGGCGTTCCGGTTGCGTGCAAAGGTCGCGCACGATGGCCATGCAGGCGTCGATGCCTTCCGGTTCGCCCGGGTGGATGCCGTTATTGTTGAAGAAAACGGTGCGCCCTGCGCGCTTGATCTGCTCGCGGTCGAACACGCCATCGGCGCTGACGATGCCAGCGTGGATGGGCACGCCCGAGTCGGACAGGCCGATCTGTTCGAAATGCAGCACCTGCGGATAGCGTGCGGCGAGATCTTTGTAGAAAGTGATGCATTCCAGCCAGGTCGTGGTCTGGTTGTGGTTACCGAGTTCGTAGGTCGTGCGCAAGTCTGGTGGCATAGCGGTCTGAGTCTGGGAGGGGGAAGGCGCGCTGGGTAAGTACGCCCGCTAGGGGCCAATTGTAGCACCGGCGCTCCTGCCTTGAGGCGCCGCAGGGGCTTGCTGGAGTACTTGTGCTATGAATACGTTTCACGGGCAGGGGGAGGCGGCATGGGCAAAGCAGTGATGGCAGCGCTGGCGATACTGGCGTGGTGGGCTTGCCTGGCGGCACAGGCGGCGCCGTTGCGCTTGCCGGCAAGCAAGGAGCCCGTGGCGCAGGGCGGGGCCGTGACGGCCGCTGCGCAAGGGGCGCTGATACGCTACCGGGGCTGGCTGCTGGCCGTCGATGGGGCAGTATCGGAGGAGCGGCCCGATGTCTTGCTGACGTCGGCCGATGCGGGCCAGGCGCCACAGTTGCAGATCGGCTCCACGCAGCGCAGCTTGCCCCTGTGGTCAGTCTTCGAGCTCGTCAAGGGAGGCACGCGCTTGCGCATCACGGCGCTGCCGGGACCGGATGAACTTCCCGCGCTGCTGCTCGATTTTGGCGAGGCCGATTATCGCATCGTGATTCTCGCCGCCAGCATAGCCCGGCCAGCCTATTCGCTGCTGACGCAGCGCTTTCCCGGCGCCGACCTGGCCTTGCTGCTGCAGGATGGACGGCGGGTCATGTTGCCGCTGGGAAGTGGCAGGGCACACGTGTTTGGCGAGGAGCAAGCCGTGCCTTACCGCTTTGCCAAAGTAAAACGCCAGGCGAAAAAAAGCCACTCCCGCAGGAGTGGCTCAGGCTAAAGCGCCCGTTGCCGGGTTATGGCTTGTTGTTATTCAGCGCCCATTTCTTTCAGCAGGTTGTCTGCGTGGTCGATGTGCTTCATGTTCCACAGCATGTAGCGCAGATCGACCTGGATCGAACGGGTGTTGGCCTTGTTGTAGTCCCAATCGGAAATGATCGAGTCCAGCGTGCCGTCGAAAGCCAGGCCGATGAATTCACCTTTGGAATTCAATGCAGCCGAACCGGAGTTGCCGCCGGTGATGTCCAGGGTGGCCAGGTAGTCGACCGGCACGGTTTTCAGTTTCGGATCGACAAATTTGCCGAAGTCCTTGGCTTTGATCGCGGCCAGTTGTTTCGCTGGTGCATTGAACTCGCCTTCGCCCGTGGCTTTGGCGGCGACGCCATTGACGGTGGTGAAAGCGGTCCAGGTGGTGCCGTCGGCGCCATGGTCACGGCCGGCCACTTTGCCGAACGTCACGCGCAGGGTGCTGTTGGCGTCAGGGTAGACGGCCAGTCCTTTGCTCTTCATGAAGGCAATTTTTGCTTTCATGTAGTTGGCGTAGGCTTGCTGGATCTTGCCTGCCAGTTCTTCGTCTTCCGCTTCGTTTTTCAGCGAATCCGGATACATGGCGACGGCCGCCTGGATGAAGCTGTCCTTGCTGGCCTGGAACTCGGCAGGTGTGCGTTTCAGCCATGCTGCGCGTTCTTCCTTGTCGGCCAGCTTGCTGCCGGCATACAGTTTGTCCAGAGCGGCGGACAGCTCGGCTTGCGACATGCCGTCCTTGATGCCGATGGCGGCGTCAAAGCTGGCACGGCGCTGTGCTGCCGGTTGCGCGGCGTACTTGGTCAGGCTGTTCAGTACCAGCGCCTTGTCGACTTTTTCATCGTAGGTGCGCTCGACCGACGTGACGCCCGAGGTCAGGCGCGGCAAATCGCGCGTCTGGTAGCCGGACTTGCGTTCTGTATCGGCCTTGGTGCTTTCGTTCGACAAACGATACAGGCTGCGTGCCGTGTTCAGCAGGCGTGGCTGTGCGTAGCCCAGGAAGAAGTCGCGCTTGGTGTCGGCATCGCGTTCGGCGATCAGCTTTTCCACTTGCTCGATGTCGCCGGCAAATTCTGCCTTGCGGGCAGCATTGGCGTTGACCCAGGTTTTCAGGGCGTCATGTTCCGTCGTCTTGCGCGCCAGGAAGTCGCTGCCGGCGTAGGAATCGAGCATGCCTTGGCGGTTCTTGTAGTAATTGTTCACGCCAGCGACCTGACCCGCGTATTTCAGCGCGACATCCTTGTTGTCCTTGGTTTCGCGCGCGATGATGGCCAGGGTTTCGCCCGACGCTTTTACGAAGGCCGGATAGTTCCAGTCAAACGTGAACGCCACTTCCGATGGCAGGCGGTGACGGTTGGTGCGGCCGGGGTAGCCCAGCGCCATCACGAAATCGCCTTCTTTCAAGCCATCCTTGGCCAGTTTCAGCACGTGTTTTGGCTGGTACGGCACGTTGTCCTTGCTGAAGTCGGCAGCTTTGCCATCGCGGCTGACATAGGCGCGGTAGAAACCGTAGTCGCCCGTGTGGCGTGGCCACATCCAGTTGTCGGTGTCGCCACCGAATTTACCGACGCCCGCTGGAGGCGCGTGTACCAAGCGCACGTCGCGGATTTCCAGTTGCTTGATCAGGTAGAACTCCAGGCCGCCGTAGTAGCTCGATACGGTGCAGCGGAAACCGGCTTCTTTTTCGCATTCGGCGACCAGTTTTTTCTGGTTTTTCTCGATCGCGTCGATGCGTGCCTTGCCTTGCAGCTTGGCCACGTCGGCGGTGATGATCTTGTCGCTGACATTCGTCACGGCCGAGGTGACGAAGATGCGGCTGCCCGGAGCGGCCGGCAATTCTTCAGCGAAGGTCTTGGCCAGGAAGCCGTTGGCCAGCAAATCGCGTTCCTTGGTCGAATTGACCGCCACGCTGTTGTAGACGCAATGGTGATTGGTGGCAACCAAGCCTTGCGGCGAGACGAACGAGGCCGAGCAACCACCCAGGCTGACAATGGCGCCCATCGGGAACTCGGTCAGTTTGGTCAGGGTGGTCGGATCGAGTTTCAGTCCGGCCGCTTTCAGTTCCTTGGCTACTTGTGGCAGCTGTTGGGGCATCCACATGCCTTCGTCGGCGTGTGCGAAATTGCTCAGGATAGCGAGCGCGATTAAAGATTTTTTCATTCGAGTTCTAGTCTTTTTACATGGTGGGAAGTCGGAACCAACGTGTACCCAGTGTTTTTCTCAGCGGGCGACCTAGAGTATCCGTATCGAACTCGCACTAGTCAATCACATTTTCCGGGCGGCATGTTTGTACTTATTTGTTTAAATGACATAATTTTTAGTGATGCAGAGGCAAGAACTGGCTGCCAGCGGGCATTTTTCCGTACGGCGGCTGTGGTATTGTCCATACGTGGCATGGTGGCAATGAAAAATGGCCGGGCGCTTGCGCGGCGCGGCCATTTGCTGAGGGACGGCGTGTTGCCGTTCTAGCGTATTTTTCCGCGGCGCAAAAGATTCACGATGCCCAGCAGGATCACGGCGCCCAGGAACGAGACCAGCAGCGAAGACAGGCTGAAATTGTCGCTATTGATGGTGCCCGTGCCGAACAGCGGCGCCAGCAGCCAGCCACCCAGAAAGGCGCCCACGATGCCGACGACGATATTGAGGAAGATGCCCTGTTGCGCATCGGTTTTCATGACCATGCTGGCCAGCCAGCCGATGACGCCGCCAATAACGATCCAGATAATGAAATTCATGTAATCCTCCGCGCGATGGTTGAGTGGGGTGTCATGTTAGAAAAACATCATGCCAGCTGATACTGATGCCGCACGATAGAAAAGTCCAGCGGATTTGCGTCATGCATGCAAAAGCCCGCCTGGCTGCGGGCAGCGAGGCGGGCTTGTCATGCGGCAATGCCGTGTTTAGTCGGCTTTGATCGCTTCGACCTGGATGGCCAGCTTGACTTCCGGCGAGAACGCCGGCATGCCGTAGTTCAAGCCAAAGTCGCTGCGCTTGAATTCCGCGCTGGCATCGGCGCCGCACACTTCGCGCTTGTAGCGCGGGTGCATGATGCACTTGAATTTGCTCACGTTCAATTTGACGGGCTTGGTCACGCCCAGCAGGGTCAGTTCGCCATCGACTTCCACCAGCTGATCGCCGTTGAACTTGAACGACTTGCTCTTGTAGGTGATTGCCGGGAATTTTTCTACATTGAACATGTCCGCTTTTTTCGCGTGCGTGTTCATGGCGTCGAGGCCGAAATCGATCGAGTCGGCATCGATGACCAGGTCCAGGCTGCCCGTCTTGGCGGCACGGTCCAGGGTCACTGTGCCCTTGGTCTTGTTGAACTTGCCGCGCCAGACGGACATGCCCATGTGATCGGCTTCAAAGCTGGGGAAGGTGTGCGTCGGGTCGAGGTTGTAGGTGTCGGTCGCGGCCATGGCCGAACCCGCGCCGGCGGCTGCCAGCACGGCGATCATCAAATGCTTCAATTTCATTGAATTCCTAACTAAGTTGAACAACAGATTTTTGGGCGTTACTGAGCAGAAACATGAAACTTAATGGTGACCTCGTCGGCAACCATGCTCGTGTCTTTCCACTCGCCTTCGCCGATGTTGTAGGTCAGGCGCTTGATCGGCAGGGCGCCGTCAAATGTATATTTGCCGCCGTCGGCTTTCACCGTCAGGGGGAAGCTCACGTCGGTGGTCTTGCCTTTGATGCTCAGCTTGCCCGTCACCGTCAGCTTGCCCGCGCCGGCGGCCTTGATGCTGCTTGAGACAAAGGTGGCTTTCGGGAACTGGGCAGAGTTGAACCATTCTTTCTTGGCCACTTCCTTGTTGTACTCGGGGTCGCCGATATCGATGCTGGCCGTGTCGATGTCCACCGACGCCTTCGAGGCGTCCGGCGTGGCCGGGTTGTAATCGATGGCGATATTGAATTTCTTGAACTTCGCTTCCACCGGCACGTTCATTTGCTTGAACACGGCCGATACGCTGGTCTTGGCGGGATCGACTTTCAGCAGGGTGGCGGCGGTGGCGGCCACGGACAGGCCCAGCAGGGAAGCGAGCACGAGGCGTTGGGTAGTTTTCATCTTGTTTTTTCCTGTGTTTCAGTGAGCAAGGGGGACGTTATGGCAGCATGCGTTTCAGCACGCCATCGCGGTCGATGAACTGGTGTTTCAGCGCCGCCAGCACATGGGCGGCCACGGCGGCAGCCATTGTCATGTTCAGAACATAATGAATTTCTTTTAAGAGCGGCTTAAGTTCCGGGTTCGGCGCCATGATGACGGGCAGCTGGAACAGGCCCAGATACACCACCGGTACGCCGGCGGCCAGGGTGTACAGGTAACCGGAAATGGGCACGGCGAAGATCAGGATGTACAGCAGCACGTGCATGGCGTCGGCCGCCTTTTTTTGCCAGGCAACCATGCTGGCCGGGTGCGGCGGCGGCACGTTGGCCTTGCGCCACAGCAGGCGGATGGCGGCGATGGCCAGCACGGTCACACCGAGCCACTTGTGCCAGGAGAAATATTTGAGTTTGGTGGGCGTCAGGCCGGGAATGTCCGTCATGACCAGGCCCATGACGAAGGCGCTGATGATCAGCAGGGCGGTCAGCCAGTGCAGGATGATGGCGGTGGTGGTGTAGCGTTGCATCGGCGGCTTTCTTGAATGTAGTACGTATTAGGACTAATTCGACCTAATATACCAAAGAAAAGCAAATTACGCTGCGTGCTGCCGATTCTACAAGAAAGAATGCCGGAAAAACCGCGGGGCGGGCAGCATTTGTATGCTGGCCGCCCCGTGGATGTGGATCTGCTTGATCCAGATACAGATTGTGGCTTAGATTGCCTTGGCCAATTGCGCCGCGATACCGATGTAGTTGCCCGGCGTCATGGTCAAGAGCACGTCCTTGGCATCCTGCGGAATGGCCAGGCCATTGACGAAGGTTTGCAGCGCTTCTTTCGAGATGCCCTTGCCGCGCGTCAGCTCTTTCAGCTGCTCGTACGGGTTTTCGATGCCGTAGCGGCGCATCACGGTTTGCACGGGCTCGGCCAGCACTTCCCAGGTCGCGTCCAGGTCTTGCGCCAGGCGCGCATGGTTCACTTCCAGCTTGTTCAGGCCGCGCAGGCAGCTGTCATAGGCCAGTAGGGTGTAGCCCAGGCCCACGCCGATATTGCGCAGCACGGTCGAATCGGTCAGGTCGCGCTGCATGCGCGACACGGGCAGTTTTTCCGACAGGTGTTTCAGGATGGCGTTGGCCAGGCCCAGGTTGCCTTCCGAATTTTCAAAGTCGATCGGGTTGACCTTGTGTGGCATGGTCGACGAACCGATTTCGCCCGCTTTCAGCTTCTGCTTGAAATAGCCCAGCGAGACATACGTCCAGATGTCGCGGTTCAGGTCCAGCAAGATCGTGTTGGCGCGCGCAAAGGCGTCGAACAGTTCGGCCATGTAATCGTGCGGCTCGATCTGGATGGTGTACGGGTTGAAGACCAGACCCAGGCGCTGTTCGATGACGGCCTGCGAGAATGCGGGCCAGTCGAAGCCGGGGTAGGCGGACAAATGGGCGTTGTAGTTGCCGACGGCGCCATTCATCTTGCCGAGGATTTCCACTTGCGCGATGCGTTTCACGGCGCGCTGCAAGCGGGCCACGACGTTGGCCATTTCCTTACCCAGGGTGGTCGGGCTGGCCGTCTGGCCGTGCGTGCGCGACAGCATCGGCACGTCGGCATTATCGTGCGCGATCTGCGTCAGCTTGGCCACCAGGCCGGTCAATGCCGGCAGCATCACGCCATCGCGCGCGGCTTTGAGCATCATGCCGTGCGAGGTGTTGTTGATATCTTCCGAAGTGCAGGCGAAATGGATGAATTCCGACGCCGCCACCAGTTCCGGCACGTCCGCCACTTGTTCCTTCAGCCAGTACTCGACCGCCTTGACGTCATGGTTGGTGACCGCTTCGATGGCCTTGATGCGGGCCGCGTCGGCTTCCGAGAAATCGGCTGCCATCTTGTCGAGCAGGGCGCTCGCTTCTGCCGAGAAAGGCTTGATCTCGGCGAAACCGGCTTGCGACAGCGCTTGCAGCCAGGAGATTTCCACTTTCACGCGGTGGTGCATGAAACCGGCTTCGGACAGGATCGGGCGCAGCAGATCGGTCTTGCTGGCGTAGCGGCCATCGAGCGGAGACAGGGCCGACAGCGTGGAATACGGAGGTGTAGAAGTCATGAGAGCGGACGCAAGTTAAAGAAACGGTTGGCGTGTGGCGCGCGGGGAGGGCAGGGCTATTGCAATACAGCAACACTGACGGCGCCACAGTAAAGGGCGATTTTACCACCGCTGGCCGCTGGCCAGCCGTCCGTCGGCGGCGGATGGCCCCCATTTTGGCCGAATCCGGCCCCGATGCGGCATGCCTGCCACACTGCGGGGAGCGCCGGGTGCGTGCTGCCAAACGCCGCTGCCGCCGATGCTATACTGCTTGCTGCTCCTTTACCTTAAAGTACCTATGAAACTGATCGGCTCCCTCGCCAGCCCGTATGTCCGCAAAGCCCGTATCGTGCTGGCGGAAAAAAAGCTCGACTATGTCTTTGAGCTGGAAAACGTGTGGGCGCCGGAAACCCGCATCGCGCAGGCCAATCCCCTGGGCAAGGTGCCCTGCCTGGTGATGGAGGATGGCAGCACGCTCATCGATTCGAAAGTCATCGTCGAATACCTCGACACGCTCACGCCCGTCTGTAAACTGCTGCCGGCCGGCGGCAATGGCCGCGAGCGGGCCGATATCAAGAACTGGGAAGCGCTGGCCGACGGCATTCTCGACGCGGGCGTGCTGGTGCGCCTGGAGCGCACGCAGCGCCCGCCCGAGCAGCAAAGCGCGGCCTGGATCGCGCGCCAGCTCGACAAAATCACGCTGGGCCTGGCTGCGCTCGAGGCGCGCCTGGGCGAGAGCGCGTATTGCGCTGGCCGCAACTACACCCTGGCCGACGTGGCCGTGGGCTGCGCGCTGGGCTGGCTCAGTTTCCGCTTCCCTGAAATCGACTGGCGCGCCGAGCATCCCGCGCTGGCGCGCCTGTTCGACAAACTGTCCGAGCGGCCATCGTTCAAGGACACCGTGCCGCAGTGAGCGTACGATGACCGGTACCGATTCGAAGGCGCAGCAACGCCTGCAGATGGCCGATATCGCGCGCCTGGCCGGCGTGTCCACGTCCACCGTGTCGCGCGCGTTGAGCGGCAGTTCGCTGGTCAATGAAGAGACGCGCGCGCGCGTCATTGCGCTGGCCCGTTCGCTCAAGTATTCCATCAATATCGGCGCGCAAAACCTGCGCCTGAAACAGAACCGCACGGTCGGCGTGGTGGTGCCGTATGACGCGGCCACGCGCCAGCATTTGTCTGATCCTTTTTTCCTCAGCATGCTGGGCAGCCTGGCCGATGCGCTGACGGAGCAGGGCTTCGACATGCTCATTTCGCGCGTGGATGCCGAAACGCTCGATGCGGCCGCCCAGTCCTTCGATAGCGGCCGCGTGATCGGCATCATCCTGATCGGCCAGTGGCGCCACCATGAACAACTGAACCAGCTGGCTGCGCGCCAGGTGCCCATCGTCGTGTGGGGCGCGCAATTGCCGCAGCAGCTGTATTGCACCGTCGGCGGCGACAACGTCGCCGGCGGCAGGCTGGCCACGGAACACTTGCTGGCGGCGGGGCGCACGCGCATCGCCTTCTTTGGCGACGCCAAGCTGCCCGAAGTGGCGCAGCGCCACCAGGGTTATGCGCAGGCGCTGGCCGCGCAAGGTCTGGCGCCCGACCCGCAGCTGTACGTGGCCGGCTCCTTCCTGCCGCAGGGCGGCGCGACGGACGTGCAGGAACTGCTGGATCGCCAGATCCCGTTCGACGCCATCTTTGCCTGCAGCGACTTGCTGGCCATGAGCGCCATCAGCGCCCTGCGCACGCGCGGCGTGGCTGTGCCGGAACAGGTGGCCGTGGTCGGCTACGACGATATCGAACTGGCCGCGTATTTCCACCCGCCGCTGACCACCGTGCGCCAGCCTATCCGCGCCGCCGGGCGCGCGCTGGTGGCCTCGCTGCTGGCGCTGGTCGACGGCGCGCCTGCGCCATCCCAGCAATTGCCAACCGAGCTGATCGTACGCGCCTCGGGCCGCTGAGGCGCGCGTTGCTTATCGGTTGCAACCGATTGCAATAATTTCAAATTTTCCCGTTTATTTTTATGCTGCACGGCAGCATAAAAAACGCTGCATTCGCCTAGTATCCCGCTTTTTTCCCTCTGTATCGCCCGTAATATTCTCTTAAAAACAACAACATTTTCATGTTGCAGTGCTCGATTGCAATCGATTGCAATAAATTCTTATTCGTTGAATAATGACGTACCGGCTCAGCCAGCGCGCCACGGCATGCAGCGGCCAGGATTCATAACAAGCGGATACCTCGATGTATCGGCATACAACACTGGAGACAAGATGAAAACACGTACTGCTCAACGCGGCTGCATGGCCGCCGCCGTCGCCCTGGCCATGCTGCAACTGGGCGCCGCCCAGGCGCAATCGGCCGCCGACACCGCCAGCGCGGCCCCTGCCGATGGCCTGAACCTGGAACGCATCGTGGTCACGGGCACCACCGGCGGCACGTCGAAAATGAAATCGAGCAATTCCGTCAGCAGCATGGAACTCGACACCATCTTGCACAATGCGCCGACCAGCGCCGCCGAAGTCCTGCGCTCGGTGCCGGGCTTGCGGGCCGAGTCCTCGGGCGGCGAAGGCAATGCCAACATCACCGTGCGCGGCCTGCCCATTTCCGCTGGCGGCGCGCGCTATGTGCAGATCCAGGAAGATGGCTTGCCGGTGCTGCAGTTTGGCGACTTCAACTTCACCACGCCCGACAGCTTCGTGAAGATCGATTCCACCCTCGACCACCTGGAAGTGGTACGTGGCGGTTCGGCCTCCACCCTGGCCACCAATTCGCCGGGCGGCATCATCAATTTCATCAGCAAGAATGGCAAGGAAAAGGGCGGCAGCGTGGCCCTCAGCCGCGGCCTGGGCTACGACCAGACGCGCGTGGATTTCGATTACGGCGCGCCGGTTTCGGAGCGCACGCGCTTCTTCATCGGCGGCTCCTGGCGCACGGGCGAAGGCATCCGCCACAGTGGCGTCAACAGCGAAAAGGGCGGCCAGCTCCGCGGTAATGTCACGCATGAATTCGACAGCGGCTTCGTGCGCCTGTCGTTCAAGCACCTCGACGACCAGTCGCCCACGGCTCTGCCGGTGCCGGTCAGCGTGCGCAATGGCCGCATCACGGAAATCGCCGGCATCGACCCGCGCAAGGCCAGTTTCTATTCGCCGTACTGGGTGCCCGACATGGTGCTGAACAAGGATAACCAGCGCGTGGCCACCAATGTCAACGACGGCTTGCACGTCAAGAGCGATAGCGTGGGCCTGGAAGCGTCGTTCAAGCTGGGGCAGGGCTGGAGCGTGAGCGAAAACTTCCGCTACGCTGACAACTCGGGCCGCTTCACGGGCGTGTTCCCGTCGAATAACGGCAGCGACGGCAGCTATGTGTTTGCCAGCGGCCCGAATCAGGGCAAGCCTTACACGGGCCGCGCGTTTTCCGCCGTGGTGTTCAATACCTCGATCGACGACGCCAGCAATACCCTGAGCGACACCAAGCTGGCCAAGACCTTCGTGCTCGATAGCGGCAAGCTGACCACCACGGCCGGCCTGTACCTGTCGCAGCAAAAGCTGGGCCTGACCTGGAACTTCAATGAATACCTGATGCAGGCCACGGGCGACCAGCCGGCGCTGCTGCAAACGGCCAGCAGCACGCCGGGCTTCATCGGCCCCGCCTTTGGCGCCTGCTGCTCGCGCGCCGTCGACATGGAGTACCGCACGACGTCACCCTACCTGAACCTGGCCTGGGAAAGCGGCGCGCTGAACCTCGACGGCGGCTTGCGGCGCGACCGCCAGCATGCCAGCGGCACGGCCAATCAGGCGACCGGCGCGCAAGTGTATCTGCCGTCGACGCTGCAGCAGGTCGATTACACCCTGGGCCACACCTCGTACTCGCTGGGCGCGAACTACAAGCTGCAAGCCAACCTGGCCGTGTTCGCCCGCGTCAGCGAAGGCGTGGCCTTCAATGCCGACCGTATCCTGTTCGGCACGCCGCTCGACGGCAGCGTGCCGGTGGCCATCAATACCGTGCGCCAGCTCGAAGGCGGCGTGAAATGGCGCCAGGGTCCCCTGAGCACCTTTGTCACCGTGTTCCAGGCCAAGACCAAGGAAAGCAATTACGAGGCGACCACCCAGCTGCGCACGGCCAACAGCTATGAAGCCAAGGGCGTGGAGCTGGAAGCGGCCTACAGTGCCGGCGACTTCCGCATCAACGGCGGCCTGACGTTCACGGATGCCGAGATCACGGGCACGGCGGCGGCCGACGTGGCGCTGATCGGCAATACGCCGCGGCGCCAGGCGCGTGTCGTCTATCAGCTCGCGCCCACCTATGAATGGGGACCGGCCACCCTGGGCGCCAGCCTGGTCGGCACGGGCAAGTCGTGGGGCGACGATGCGCACACGATCACCTTGCCCGCCTACCAGGTGCTCAATGCCTTCGTCAATTATCAGCTCACGCCGCAAATGCAGGTGGCGCTGACGGCGAACAATCTGCTCAACAAGATCGGCTATACGGAAGTCGAGGGCGATGGCCATGCGGCCCGCTCGATCACGGGGCGCGCCGTCAAGGTCAGCCTGAAATACGCATTTTAAGCAAGGATAGGATTCATGATGTCGATACGCAGCCCCCTGGCGCGCCTGCTGGCGCCGCTCCCCACGCACTTGCGCGACGATGCGGCGCGCCGCTATGCGCGCCAGGAGGCGGTCTTGCTCGACCGCCTGGGCAGCCTGTATGGCCAGCGGCCGGACTTCCTGCCCTGGCTGGGCGACCTGATGGAAAGCATGGGGCGCCTGTACGCGGCGCGCGCCCCCGAACTGCTGCGGCAAGATGCGCAGCGCGAAGCGCAACCGGACTGGTTTGCCAGCCAGTCCATGCTGGGCTACAGCGCCTACGTACAGCGCTTCGGCGGCAATCTGCAAGGCGTGGCCGAACGCATTGGCCACCTGCGTGAACTGGGCGTGACGTATCTGCACCTGCTGCCGTTTTTGCGTGCGCGCGCCGGTGAAAGCGATGGCGGCTTTGCCGTCGCCAGCTTCGAGGAAGTCGACCCCGCGCTGGGCAGCAATGCCGACTTGCTGGCGTTGACGGCGCAGCTGCGCGCGGCTGGCATCAGTCTGTGCTCGGACCTGATCCTCAATCACGTGGCCGACGATCATGCATGGGCGCTGGGCGCCAAGGCGGGCGATCCGCTGCTGCGCGATTTTTTCCACACCTATCCCGACCGCGTGCAGCCGGACCGCTACGAGCGCACCGTGGGCCAGGTTTTCCCGCAGGCGGCGCCGGGCAATTTCACCTTCGTGCCAGAGCTACAGCGCTGGGTCTGGACCACGTTTTACCCCTATCAGTGGGATTTGAATTACGCCAATCCGGCCGTCTTCGCGGCCATGGCCGGCGCCATGCTGGGTCTGGCCAACAAGGGCATCGAGGTGTTCCGCCTCGATTCGACGGCCTTCCTGTGGAAGCGCGAAGGTAGCGATTGCATGAACCAGCCCGAAGCCCACAGCCTGCTGCAAGCCTTGCGGGCGATTGCCGCCATCGTCGCGCCGGGCGTGCTGCTCAAGGCCGAAGCCATCGTGCCCACGCCCAAGCTGCCCGCCTACTTTGGCAGCGATGCCGCGCCCGAATGCCATATCGCCTATCACAGCAGCCTGATGGCCGCCGGCTGGGGCGCGCTGGCAGAGGAAAGCACGGACTTGCTGCAGCAGGTGATTGCCGCCACGCCGCCGCTGCCGCCAGCCGCCAGTTGGCTCAGTTACGTGCGCTGCCACGACGACATCGGCTGGAACGTGCTGCTCAATGAAGCGGGCGCGAACGGGCCGGCGCGCCTGGCGCGCATCGCCCGCTTCTTTGCCGGTGCCCCCGGCAGTTATGCATGCGGCGCGGCCTTCCAGAGCAGCAGCGCCGACAAGGCGCATGGCAGCAACGGCATGGCCGCTTCGCTGGCCGGCCTGGAAAGCGCCACTACGGTGCAGGAGCAGGAATACGCCTTGCGGCGCCTGCTGCTGCTGCATGGCCTGGCCTTGAGCTTTGGCGCCTTGCCGGTGCTGTACATGGGCGATGAACTGGGCATGACCAACGATCACAGCTACACGCAGTACGCCGAGCGGGCGATGGACAGCCGCTGGCTGCAGCGCCCCGCGTTCGACGACAGCCTGCTGGCATGGCGCCACGATGGCGTGAGCGCCAGCGGCCGGCTGTATCCGGCGCTGCGCCAGCTGATCGACGTGCGCAGGCGCTTGCCGGCCCTGGCCGCCGCTGCGCCGCGCAGCGTGCTGCCCGCCGACACGCCGGCCGTGCTGGCGCTGCTGCGCGGCGACGCCTTTCTCAACCTGAGCAACTTCAGCGGCGCCAGCCAGCGTTTCATTTTGCCGGCGGGGGAATGGCGCAACTGCCTCGATGGCAGCGTGCTGGCCGGCACGGTGGGCCTGCAACCCTGGCATATGCTGTGGCTGGAAAGGGAGCAGCCATGAGCGACGCCGGCGCACACCGTCCGCATCTGTCGTTCTGGCAGATCGTCAACATGAATGTCGGTTTTTTCGGCATCCAGTTCAGCTTTGGCCTGCAGCAAAGCAGCATGAGCCCGATCTACAAATACCTGGGCGCCGACGAGGCGAGCCTGCCATATTTGTGGCTGGCCGGTCCCATGACGGGGCTGCTCGTGCAGCCGCTGATCGGCGCCATGAGCGACCGCACGGTGACGCGCTGGGGCCGCCGCACGCCGTACTTCCTGATCGGCGCCATCCTGTGCAGCCTGGGCCTGCTGGCCATGCCGTTCAGTCCCACCCTGTGGATGGCCGCCAGCCTGCTGTGGATACTCGACGCGGCCAACAATGTGACGATGGAGCCGTACCGCGCCTTCGTCAGCGATAAGCTAGACAAGAAGCAGCATTCGCTGGGTTTTCTCACGCAAAGCGCGTTTACGGGGCTGGGGCAAACGCTGGCCTACCTGACGCCATCGCTGCTGGTCATGCTGGGCATGAACAAGGATGCCGTCAATGGCAGCCATATCCCGCACATCGTCATCGCCGCCTTCCTGATCGGCGCCGTGTTCTCGCTCGCCTCGGTGTTGTGGACCCTGAAGACGACGCCGGAAAACTCGCTCACGGCGGCCGAGCTGGCGGCCATCCGCAGCCGCCCGCCGGGCTGGCGCCATACGCTGGCCGATATCGGCGCGGCCCTGCGCGAGATGCCGCCGACGATGAAGCAGCTGGCCCTCGTCAACCTGTTCCAGTGGTACGCCATGTTCTGCTACTGGCAGTACATTGCGCTGTCGCTGGCGGCCACCCTGTTCCACACGACCGACCCGGCGTCGCAAGGCTTTCGCGACGCGGGCCTGCTGAACGGGCAGGTGGGCGCCTTCTACAATTTCATCGCCTTTGTCGCCGCCTTTGCGCTGGTGCCGTTCACGCGCCGTTTCGGCCCCAAGCGCATGCACAGCCTGTGCCTGTGCGCGGCCGGCGTCGGCATGCTGAGCATCCCGCTGATCCACAGCCCGGCGCTGCTGTTGCTGCCCATGCTGGGCGTGGGCCTGGCCTGGGCCAGCATCATGGGCAATCCCTACATCATGCTGGCCGGCTGCATTCCGCCCGAGCGCACGGGTGTCTACATGGGCATCTTCAATATGTTCATCGTCATCCCGATGATTATCCAGATCTTCACCCTGCCCCTGTACTACCGCAGCTGGCTGGGCGGCAATCCGGAAAACGTCATCCGGCTGGCCGGCGCCCTGTTGCTGTGTGCTGCGGTGGCGGTGCTGTTCGTCAAGCTGCTCCCGCAGCAGGCCACAAAGACTTGAGGACGGACGTAAAAAAACCGGCTCTGCCGGTTTTTTTACGATGCTGCGAAACGATTACTCTTCCACGGCCATCTGGCTTTGCAGGTAGTTCTGGATGCCGACCTTGGCGATCAGGTCGATCTGCGTTTCGAGCCAGTCGATATGCTCTTCCGTGTCTTCCAGGATCATCAGGAACAGGTCGCGCGAAACGTAGTCGCCCGCTTTTTCGCTGATGGCGATGCCTTCCTTGACGGTGGCGTGCGCGGCGCGCTCCAGCTTCAAGTCGCATTCCAGCATTTCCGGCGTGTTCTCGCCAATCAGCAGCTTGTGCAGCGCTTGCAGGTTAGGCAGGCCGTCGAGCATCAGGATGCGGTCGATCAGCTTGTCGGCGTGTTTCATTTCGCCGATCGATTCTTCGTATTCCTTCTTGCCCAGCTTTTCCAGGCCCCAGTGCTTGTACATGCGCGCATGCAGGAAGTACTGGTTGATGGCCGACAGTTCGTTGGTGAGCTGTGCGTTGAGCATGCGGATGACTTCTTTATCGCCCTTCATGGGAATTCCTTTGTTCTGTGTCGCGTTCGATGATGAAACCGCAGGCTGCTGGCGCTCACTGCCGGGTGGCCAGGGCTGCCTGGTGGCGTGCAGGTTGCCGGTCTCGCTATGCCCGCATGATAGCGCAAAATAGGGGTGTTTTTTGCTGCGAAACGGTGTCTTTCCGTCTTTTTAACGCAAATATCGTGCGAATAAAACCCATTCTCAAATGGATTGCCCCATTTCCCCGTTTTTTATTTGTTAAGGAAAATGCAGGCCATTCTCATTCGCGTTCATGCTGCTATTTGGCTGCGCCGAAAAGGCGGGAAATGTTGGTCCGTTCTTGCTTTTGTGTCTTCTTGACCGCTGGCGGCGATGCGATAATCAGGCAGCGATATTTACTGAAAAAGGATAGCAAGATGATGCTGCATATACCCGGCGTGCTGACGCCGGAACAGGTGACGCAGTTTCGCCAGCGCCTGGCGCAGACGGACTGGGTCGACGGGCGCGCCAGCGTCGGGGCGCAAGGGGCGCAGGTCAAGCGCAACCGCCAGCTGGCCGAGGGTTCGCCGCTGGCGCTGGAGCTGGGCGAGATCGTCAGCCGCGCGCTGATGGCCAATCCGCTGTTCTTTGCCGCCGTGCTGCCGCTGCGCATCCTGCCGCCGTTCTTCAACAGCTATGCGGGCGGCGAGCACTATGGCCTGCATATCGACGGCGCCATCCGCACGCCGAAAAACGGCCTGCAGTCGATGCGCGCCGACGTCTCCTCGACCGTGTTCCTGAGCGAGCCGGACGAATACGAAGGCGGCGAGCTGGTGGTGGTCGATTCCTACGGCACGCATGAAGTAAAACTGCCGGCCGGCGACGTGATCGTGTATCCGTCGAGCAGCGTGCATCAGGTGCTGCCCGTCACCAGCGGCGAGCGCATCTGCTCCTTCCTGTGGACGCAAAGCATGGTGCGCGAGGACTGGAAACGCAGCATGCTGTTCGAGCTCGATCAGAACATCCAGAGCGTGCGCGGCGAGCACGGCGATTCGCCGGCGACGGTGGGACTGACGGGGCACTATCACAACCTGCTGCGGATGTGGGCGGAGATGTGATCGTGGTGGTGTCGGATTACGCGTGGCCTTTGGCCGCGCTAATCCGACCTACGATACTGCGTGAAGCACCGGCAAAAAAAAAGTCTGCCTGGCCCGGGGATGTAGGCTGGCAGACTGAAACAAGCAGTTGCTTGACTGGTGCAGAAAACAGGGCGCAAAAAAGCAAGCAGGCACACGGTGCGATGCTTGCGGGCTGGCAGCGGCGCCGTGGCCGCCGGAAGGCTAGCTCAGCTGGAAGGTCAGCGGTACTAAAACGTAGACAGGGACGGGTTTGCCGTTTTCGATCATCGGCTTGAACAGCGCGCGTTGCGCAGCCTGGCGGCCCGCTTCATCGAGGTTGCTGTAGCCGGTCGATTTATGGACCAGGATTTGCTCCGGCAAACCCTTTTCATTGATCAGGATGCGCAATACCACGGTGCCGCTTTCGCCCAGGCGGCGCGACAAATTCGGGTAGATCAGTTGCGGTGCCTTGATGTATTCGACGCTGCTGACGGTGCGCGGCGTGGACGGCGCCGGTGGCGTCGGCGACGGTGCCGCTGGCGCAGTCGGCGCGGCGGTGGCCACGGGGGCCGCTTCGGCGCGCGTCGGCTGCGGCGGCGTGATCGTCGGTTCGCTCGGTGCCACGGCGATCAGCGGCAGCGGCGGGATGACGGCGCGCGGCACGGGAGCACTCAGTTCCACGGTTTTTGGCACCGACGGTGCCGGCGGCTTGGGTGGCGCCGGCGGGGCGATGATGCTGATGGTGGTGATGGTCGGCATGGCCGCCGTGACGACGCGGCTCAGCAAGCCGCTCTGGATGGCGTAAAAGCCGGCCAGATGCAGGACGACGATGGCCATCAGCGGCGCGAACTTGTTGCGCTTCTTGTCGAAGTCGGCAAATTGTTGCACGGCCTGCACCGTTACGGGCGGGGGCATCATCGTCATGGCGTTCATCGCTTTCTTTAGTTTGTCAGTACAGCTCGCATCAATACGGTTTCTTGCAGCATTACGGTAGCGCTCAGGTGATCGTTGAGCACCTCCCGCGCGCAGGTATGGCATTTGCCGCAGCAGGTGGCCACGCCCAGGTCGCGGCGCAGTTCGGCCATGCTGGACAGGCCAAGATCGACGGCTTGACGGATTTCACGATCAGATATGTTGTTGCAGACACATACAATCATTGATACACCTTCTGGCTGGAGGATGAAAAATGCACTAGTGCTGTGAAGCATTGTTGCTAGTGTTTTAATGAGAATCATTATCATTACGTTTCATTGTCGCGCAAAGCGGGGCACAATGCAAGCGATTTTGATCAAGTGTGCGGCGCCTGGCGGCTAGGCGCGGCGTGTGGATATGGCCTGCGTGCGCATGGCGTAGCCCTTGACAGGGGCCACTCTCCGGGCTAAATAAAAACAATTCGCATTCATGTTTATAATGCTGGTATTGTCTCGGACGGTCGCCGTCCGGACAGTTTGAAAGGCCGCTTGTCGGTAATGCGCAACAGTTGCGTTTTACCTCACAACACCCCAGTCAAACGCGATGCGCCATGCGCAGCAGTTTGTCCCGGTGTTCTTAATTTGAACGGAATTTGCTCATGACTCTAGTTCCACCCTTGATGACGCTCGACGCGCTGGCAGTCGGCCAGAGCGGCACGGTGTTGCATATCACACCCCACACGGCAGGACAGACGGAAGATGGCGTCGACCTCGCCCGCCGTTTGATGGAGCTGGGATTCGTTCCCGGCGAACGCATCCGCATGCTCAAGCGCGGTATTCCCGGCGGCGACCCGCTGGCCATCAAGGTCGGCAATGCCACGTTCGCACTGCGCCGCTTCGAAGCGGCGCTGATCACGATTCAACCGCTGCTTCAACCGGAATAACCATGGGTGCTGTCGAAACTATCGTCGATGCGGGCGTGCACAAGCCGCCGCATCAGCCACAAATTGCCTTGCTGGGCAATCCGAACTGCGGCAAGACCGCCCTGTTCAACCGGTTGACGGGCGCGCGCCAGAAAGTGGCGAACTACGCCGGCGTCACCATCGAGCGCAAGGAAGGTCATTTCACTTCGCCCGCCGGCACGCCCGTGCGCCTGCTCGATTTGCCGGGCGCCTACAGCCTGTCGGCCACCACGCCCGACGAAGCCATCACGCGCGACGTGGTGGGGGGCTTGCGCCGCGGCGACCCGCGCCCGGACGCCATCATCTGCGTGGTTGACGCCACCAATTTACGCCTGAACTTGCGCCTGGTGCTGGAAGTCAAACGCCTGGGCTTGCCCATGCTGCTGGCGCTGAACATGACGGACGTGGCGCGCAAGCGCGGCATGCTGATCGATACGGCCAGACTGTCGCAGGAACTGGGCATGCCCGTGGTGGAAACCGTCGCGGTGCAGCACGATGGCGAAAAAGCCCTGTTGAACGCCATCGACGCGATGCTCCCCCTGCCGGTCGTGGAAGCGAAACCGCTGGCGGCCATCGATGCCGTCAGCGTCGAAGAAACCCAGCGCGAAGTGCGCCGCATCCTGGCCGCCGTCAGCAATGACAGCAGCGACACGGGCAACCTGACGGAAAAAATCGACGACGTGGTGCTGCACCCCGTGTTCGGCCCCCTCATCCTGGCCGTGCTGATGTTCCTGATCTTCCAGGCCGTGTTTGCCTGGGCCGCCACGCCGATGGAAATGATTACCGATGGCGTGGGCCACCTGGGCGCCCTGCTGACGGCGAACATGCCCGATGGCCACCTGAAGAGTTTGCTGGTGGAGGGCATCATCGGCGGTGTCGGCAGCGTGCTGGTCTTCCTGCCGCAAATCCTGATCCTGTTCTTCTTTATCCTGAGCCTGGAAGACTGCGGCTACCTGCCGCGCGCGGCCTTTTTGCTGGACCGGCTGATGGGCGGCGTGGGCTTGTCGGGCCGTGCCTTCATCCCGCTGCTGTCGAGCTTTGCCTGCGCCATCCCCGGCGTGATGGCGGCGCGCACCATCCAGAACCCGCGCGACCGCCTGGTCACCATCATGATCGCGCCGCTGATGACGTGCTCGGCGCGTTTGCCCGTGTATGCGCTGATCATCGCCGCCTTCATTCCGCAGCGTCAGGTATGGGGTTATTTGAGCCTGCAAGGCCTGGTGCTGTTCGTGCTGTACTTTGCCGGCATCATCTCGGCCATGGCCGTGGCCTGGGTCATGAAGCGCGGCATGGGCGTGCGCGGCAACCAGCCGCTGATGCTGGAGCTGCCGGCCTACCACTGGCCGCATCTGCGCAACCTGGCCGTCAGCCTGTGGGAGCGCGCGAAGATCTTCCTCACGCGCGTCGGTACCATCATCCTGAGCCTGATGATCATCCTGTGGTTCCTCAGCACCTTCCCCGGCGCGCCGGACAACGCGATCCATCCGCCCATCTATTACAGCCTGGCGGGCATCCTGGGCCGCGGCCTGGAAGTGATCTTCGCGCCCATCGGTTTCAACTGGCAGATCTGCATCGCGCTGGTGCCCGGCATGGCGGCCCGTGAAGTGGCCGTCGGCGCCCTGGGCACCGTGTATGCGCTGTCGCAAACGGGCGACGCGCTGGCCACCACGCTGGAGCCGCTGATCGCCCATTCGTGGTCGATGGCCACCGCGCTGTCGCTGCTGGCCTGGTATGTGTTCGCGCCGCAGTGCCTGTCGACCCTCTCCGTGGTGAAGCGCGAGACGGGCGGTTGGCGCTATCCGCTGCTGATGGCCGGCTACATGTTCGCGCTGGCGTATGCCGCCTCGTTCATCACGTATCGCGTCGCCCTGATGCTGGGCGCATAGGAGAAAAGCATGTGGCAAACCCTCATCGTCGCCCTGATCGTCGCAGCCGCGCTGCTGCATTTTTCGACCAAGTACCTGCCGGCGGGCGTGCGCCGCGCCATCGTGCGGGGCCTGGTGCGCTGCGGCCTCGATGAGGCGAAAATGTCAGCTTTTTTCAAGGTGGCGCCCGGCTGCGGCAGCGGTTGCGGTTCCTGCGGCTCCTGCGACAGCCCGCCGCCGCCATCGGCCACGCCGCCGGCCGACGGCGGCAGCAAGCGCGTGATCCTGATACAGGTGCAGCGTTAGGGCTTGATGTAGGTCTGGTCATGGGCGCGCCCGTGGGCTACACTGGGATTTCCGCATGGCAAGGAGTGGCAATGGCGATACTGTTGATCTTCATGTTTTTGTTTGCGATCGCCTCCTGGCTGCTGGCCAGCCGGCGTGGGCGCAATGGCGGCGTCTGGTTCGGTATCGGCTTGTTCCTCGGGCCGTTCGCCTTGCTGGCGGTGGCAGCTTTGCCGCCTGTGCCGGCACCCTGACCCTGTATTTTCAAAACCCGCTGCTGCGGGTTTTTTTACGCCTGCGCGCCCGCGTGCTGCAGCCGGTACTGGCGCGGCGAGCAGGCCATGATGCGCTTGAAGGCGTGGCTGAAGGCGCTGTCGGAATCGTAGCCCAGCGCCTGTGCGATCGCGGCGATGGGCGCGCCGCTGTCCTTCAGGCGCCGCGTGGCCAGGCGCATGCGCCAGCGCAGCAGGTAGTCGAGCGGCGTCACGCCCACCCTGGTCTTGAAATGCACGGCAAAGGCGGAGCGCGACTGGCCCGCAACGGCGGCCAGCTGCGCCAAGGTCCAGCGCTGCGCCGGCTGCGCATGCATGGCCTCGATGGCCGCGCGCAGGCGGGGATCGGCCAGCGCGAACAGCCAGCCCACCGGGTGCGAGTCCTGCTCCGCCAGATACTGGCGCAGCATCTGCAGCAGCATCATGTGGCCCAGGTGGCGCGTCATCAGCGCCGCGCCGGGCGCCGTCGCCTGCAGTTCCTGCGCCAGACGTTGCAAGGCCCAGTGCAGCACGCTGGCCTGGTCCGTATCGCCGCGCACATGCAGCAGCGGCGGCAGGCAGTCGAGCAGGATGGCCGCCTCGCCGCCAAAGCTGAAGCGTCCGCCAATCAGGAAAAAATCGTGCTGCGGCGCGCCGTGGCGGGCCACGCCGTGCTGCGCGTGCCGGTACACGTCCAGCGCCGACGCGGCCGGCAAGCCGGGTGCGCTGGCCAGGGTAAATGCGCGCCCCGGCGCCAGCAGGAAGCAGTCACCCGTCTGCAGTTGCACGGGAGCGTCGATGCCGGCGACCGTCAGCCAGCAGCCGCCTTCGATCACGGCGTTGAACTTGATGCCGTCCGGCGGCGGAAAGTCGATGGCCCAGTCGCCGCCCGCCTTCAGGCCGGCAAAGTAGGAACTGCGCGTATCAAACAGCGAGAGTACATCGGAGAGCAAATCCATGGTGGTGGGCAATTCTGGACGATGGCGATAGTATTAAAGATTTTACGCCATTCACAGTCCAGGTCGTGGCGCGCACAATGGGTTTTTATCGATCACGCCCAGGCAGCCATGACCCATACCACTACCTTTCAAACTCCCTTGCATTCCGGTTTTGACGCGCGCACCACGGCCACCGAGGCGCTGGCCGGGCGCGACCTGTCCGGCATGCAGGCCATCGTCACGGGCGGCGCGTCGGGCCTGGGGCTGGAAACGGTGCGCGTGCTGGCCGGCGCTGGCGCCCGTGTACTGGTGCCGGCGCGCGACCCGCATCAGGCGCAAGCGGCCCTGGATGGCATGGCCGGCGTGGCGGTCGCCGCGCTCGACCTGCTCGATCCGCAGGCCATCGACAGTTTTGCCGCCGCCTTTCTTGCCACCGGCCGCGCCCTGCACGTGCTGGTCAACGGCGCCGGCATCATGGCCACGCCCCTGCTGCGCGATGCGCGTGGCTACGAGGCGCAGTTCGCGACGAATCACCTGGGGCATTTCCAGCTGACGGCGGGTTTGTGGCCCGCCTTGCGGCGGGCGCAGGGGGCGCGCGTGGTGTGCGTGTCGTCGCTGGGGCACCGGCAGGCGGGCGTCGACCTGCATGACCCGCATTTCCTGCGCCAGCCGTACGATAAATGGCGCGCGTATGCGCAGTCAAAAAGCGCCAATGCCCTGTTTGCCGTGGCGCTGGACCGGCGCGCCGCAGCGCACGGCGTGCGTGCTTTCTCGCTGCATCCGGGCGCCATCCTGACGCCGCTGGTGCGCCACCTCGACCTCGACGACTTGCGCCGGGTCGGGGCGCTCGATGACGAGGGCCAGGTGAATCCGCCGCCGCAATCGGGTTTCAAGAGTGTGGCGCAGGGCGCCGCCACGGCCGTCTGGTGCGCCACCAGCGCGCAGCTCGCGGGTCTGGGTGGCGTGTATTGCGAGGATTGCGATATCGCCACCCTGGTGGCGGACGACAGCACGGGGCCTGGCGTGCGGCGCTGGGCGATCGATCCTGCGCCGGCACGCCGGCTATGGGCGCTCAGCGAGCAGATGACGGGCGTGCGCTTCGATTGCGACGCGGCATAAAAAATGCCGGGCAATGCCCGGCATGTGCAGGAGGGCGGCGTGGCTTTACGCCTGGCCGGCCAGTTTTTCCACGACCGGCACCAGCGCGGCCGGGCGGCAACCGAAGGCGGCCAGGCGGCCTTGCGCGTGGGGCGCCAGGTCCATGTCATACGGCAAACGGCCCGCCACCAGCCACAGTTTATCCTGCGGCAGGGCCTCGACCAGGCGGCGCTGGCCCTCGACGAACATGGCGTTATACGTTTGCAGCACGATCTGCTGCGCGCCTTGCGCAAAGGCGATGGCCTGGTTGACCTCTTCGTCCAGCGCTTCGGCCGACAAGGCGTATTCGCGCACGTCCAGGCCCGCTTCGAGCAGCGCTGGCAGCATCGAGCTGCGCGCTTCCTTGTTGCGGCCCAGCGCCACTTCGTCGATCTCGCTGCGCGAGCGCACTTCCACCGTCAGCAGGGTCACGGGCAGGCTGGCGTCGAGCGCGCGGTATGCGCCCTGCACGCGCAGTGCCGCCTTTTGCAGCAGCTGCGACAGGGCCATGGCGGCCGGCTGCATCAGCGCCGGCGGGGCGACGGGACGTTCGCGCCAGTCGCGCACGGCGCGGTTGCGCTTGAGTTCAGCCACGCGCGCGCACGCCGCGTCGATGCGCGAGATCGCAATGTCACCGCGCTCCACGGCGGCGATGACGGCGTCGATGGCCGCCGTCTGCTGCGCTTCGCGGTGCGAGATGAGGACGATGTCGGCGCCTGCCTGCAAGGTGGTGATGGCGCCCTGGGCGATGCCGATGCCGTCGGCGATGGCCGCCATTTCCAGGCAGTCGGTAATGACCACGCCCTGGTATTGCATTTCACCTCGCAGCAGGTCCGTCAGCACGCCTTTCGACAGGGTGGCCGGCACGCTGGTGTCGGCCTCGAAGGCGGGAAAGACCACGTGCGCCGTCATGATGGCGTCCACGCCGCCGGCAATGGCCGCGCGGAACGGCGCCAGCTCCACGGCGCGCAGGCGTTCCTTGTCGTGCGGCACCAGCGCCATGGCGTAATGCGTGTCGATGGCCGTGTCGCCGTGGCCGGGGAAGTGCTTGGCGGTGACGGCCATACCGCTGGCGCGCTGGCCGCGCATGGCGGCCATGCCGTAGGCTATGACGGTGGCGGCATCCTCGCCATACGCGCGCACGCCGATGACGGGGTTGTTGCGGTTGTTGTTCACATCCAGTACGGGCGCGAGCAGCAGATTGATGCCCAGCTGGCGCATTTCATCACCGCTGATCTGGTTCATGCGCTCGCAATCTTCCACCGAGCCGGCCGCCTGGAAAGCCATCGCGGCCGGAATCGGCGTGACGCCCTGCTCGATGCGCATGACCATGCCGCCTTCCTGGTCGATGGCGATGAGCAGCGGCGTGTCGGATACTTCCGCGTTGATTTCCTGCAGTTCGCGGCACAAAGCCGATACTTGCGCGGGCGTGTGCACGTTGCGGCGGAACAGGATCACGCCGCCCACCTTCTTTTCGCGTATCAAGCTCTTGATATGCTCGTCCGCCTGCAGGGCGTCGAAGCCCACCATGAACAACTGTCCTACTTTTTCGCGCAAACCCTGCTCCATGCTGCAACTCCTCCGGTATTGATTGTGACGACGGCATACGTATTCTGGCACCGTGATGATGCACCTTGGCGATCACCGGAAAAGCTGCCTGCGTTTTGTACTTGTTTTGGTATTGTATTGGATTTGGGTTTTTGCGCAAGTGGTTATTAAGTGGTATTGCTTCACTTGCGCAAACGCCGTATCAATCGAGGCGCTGGAACGACGCCGATTGCGCCTTGGGCCAGTACAGGCCGAACACGGGCGGCAGCTGCGGCAGCTGGCTCGGGTCGAGCAACTGGCCCGCTTCCAGGAAGGGCAGCAGGGCCGAGGCCAGTTTGACCTGGTTGGGCGAGATGCGCCGCACCAGGTGGTGCGGGCGCAGTTCCTGCGGATGCGCCAGGCCTGCGGCGGCGATCAGTTCGGCCAGCGCCTTCATGGTGTTCTGGTGGAAGTGCGCCACGCGGGCGATCTTGTCGGACACCACCAGCGCGCGCTGGCGCTGCGGGTCTTGCGTGGCCACGCCCGTGGGACAGCGGTCCGTGTGGCAGCTTTGCGACTGGATGCAGCCCAGCGCGAACATGAAGCCGCGCGCCGAATTGCACCAGTCGGCGCCCAGCGCCAGCAGGCGGGCGATGTCGAAGGCCGTGATGATCTTGCCCGAGCAGCCGATCTTGATCTTCGCGCGCAGGTTGGCGCCCACCAGGGTGTTATGCACCAGCACCAGCGCTTCCTGCAGCGGCGTGCCCACATGGTCCGTGAATTCCAGCGGTGCCGCGCCCGTGCCGCCTTCGCTGCCGTCGACGACGATGAAGTCGGGTGTGATGCCCGTTTCCAGCATGGCCTTGACGATGGCGAAAAACTCCCACGGATGGCCGATGGCCAGCTTGAAGCCCGTCGGCTTGCCGCCCGAGAGATTGCGCAGGCGGTCGATAAAGTGCAGCATTTCCAGTGGCGTGGAAAAGGCGCTGTGCGCCGCTGGCGAGACGCAATCCTCGCCCACCATCACGCCGCGCGTGGTAGCGATTTCGATGGTGACTTTCGGGCCGGGCAGCACGCCGCCGTGGCCCGGCTTGGCGCCCTGCGACATTTTCAGCTCGATCATTTTCACCTGCTCCGAGCTGGCGTTGGCGATGAAGCGCTCTTCCGAAAACGTGCCGTCCTGGTTGCGGCAGCCGAAATAGCCGGAGCCGATTTCCCATACCAGGTCGCCGCCGTTTTCGCGGTGATAGGGGCTGATGCTGCCTTCGCCCGTGTCGTGCATGAAGCCGCCGCTGCGCGCGCCGCCGTTCAGGGCCAGGATGGCGTTGGCCGACAGGGCGCCAAAGCTCATCGCCGAGATATTGAAGACGCTGGCCGAATACGGCTTTGTGCGCTGGCAGTCCGGGTGGTTGCCGATCTCGATGCGGAAATCGTGGCCCGTCACCTTGGCGGGGGCGATGGAATGGTTGATCCATTCGTAGCCCGCTGCATACACGTCGAGCTGGGTGCCGAATGGGCGCTTGTCCGTTTGCTCCTTGGCGCGCTGGTAGACGATGCTGCGCTGGCTGCGCGAGAACGGCGTCGCCTCGCTGTCGCTTTCCAGGAAATACTGGCGAATTTCGGGGCGGATGCTCTCAAAAAAGAAGCGGAAATGCGCGAGGATGGGGTAGTTGCGGCGCAGGGCGCGCTTCGTTTGCAGCAGGTCGCTGATGCCGACCAGGGTCAGCGCGCCGGCCAGCACGGGCAGCCAGTAATGGTCGTAATAAAACAGGGACAGGACAAAGATGGCGGCCGTCGCAATGAAGGTCAGGTAGCGAAATGGTACGAGATGCATGGGTACTCCGGTGAAGTCAGACTGATATTGCCGAGTCTACCTTCGATTTGCGGAACGTGCTGGTAGGAAAGAACGCGGCGCCCGGTGGACGCCGCGTGAGGCTTACCGTTGTGCCGCGCGGATGCGGGCCACCCGTTCGGCGCTGGCCGGATGGCTCGACAGGTAGGGCGTACCTGCATCCAGCTTGCCCAGCGCGACAAACACTTGCGCCAGGTGTTCCAGCGCAATGCCGTTCTGGCGCAGCATGGCGATCGCATAGTCGTCTGCCTCGCGCTCGACATCGCGCGAATACTTCAAGTCCAGCAACAGCGGCGGCAAGGTCGCCACCACGGTCGACACGTCGCCGAACAGCAGCGCCGCGCCAGCGCCCACGGCCGAGGTCTGGATCAGGCGCCGCGTCAGGTGGCGCTGCTGCAGATGGCCCAGTTCATGCGCCAGCACACCCATGATGGCGTCGTCGTCCGGCATCAGTTGCACCATTTCATCGGTCAGCACGATGTCGCCCGACGGCAGGGCAAACGCGTTCGGACCGATCTTGCTCTTGCGGAAAACGATGCGGTGCTCGGGCGTGCTGTCGCCGGGCGTGGCCAGACGCGCGAACTGGCTGCGCAAGGCTTGCTGGCGCGCCGCATCAAGTTGACTTGGCGCAAACACGTGGCTGTCGAGGAAATCGAGCACGCCCTGGCCCAGCTGGCGCTCGACGGACTGGGGAATCGCATACGCGACCCCCTTCGCCACCACGGGCAGCAGGTACTGATAGCTGAGCCATAGGGCCAGCACGGTGGCGACCGTGGCCAGCAGGGCGCCGCGCCAGCTTTGCTGCAGCCGCACTACCCAGCCGTCGCGGTGGCCCGTGTCATGCAGCATGGCGTTGAAGGCCGCCTGGTCGGCGATCTCCAGGTAGGCGCCGTCGGGAAAGCTGACCTTGCGCACGGCGTGGCTGCTGCGTTCGGACACGTGCAGCTCGCCCAGCGGACAGCTGCGTTCGATGTCGCCGGCCAGCACGGCCACGCCATCGCGCACGCTGAGCGTGACGTGGTACAGGCGCGAGGTCTGGCCGTCGAAATAGCGCGCGGCCAGCGGCGCATTCGCTGTCGGGCTGTCGTTTTGCATCTTACAGCGACAGGTCGAAGTCCAGCAGGTCGACCATGCCTTCGCCCGTGGCCGACACTTGCTCTCCGGTGGCGGCGACAAAGGCGTCCAGGCTGCCGTGCACCAGCATGGACGTCGCTTCCAGGCGGTACTTCAGCCAGCGCACGTGGGCGAATGGCGAAAACAGGCCCAGGGTGACGACGATACCGAGCAAGTTGGTCAGCATGATGAAGGTGGTGCGGCCCCAGGTCAGCTGCGACTGGAACTGGTGCTGCTGCAAGCGCGTGTGGTTCCAGATCAGGTTCTGGATCATGGTCAGGAACAGCGGAAGCACGATAAAGGCCCACGCATACAGCGCGGCCACGGCGCCAAAGATGCTGCCGGCCTTGGTGACGTCATTGGCACTGGTGGCGAAGGCGGCGAAGACGCTGGCGAAGACGACAAAAATCAGGACCAGGAAACCGGCCAGCAGCAGGGCGAAGAACAGCAAATAGGTTTTGTAGAAGCTGCCAACCGTGGCGTCGAAGCTGAAATTGCTGCTGCCGAAGCGGCTCTGCGTGTGCTGGAAGCGCTTCAGGCGCTGGTGCAGGAACGGCGTCATCAGGCCAGCCGTGAAGGTGTTCAGGATGGGCAGCCACAGGAAGTATTTGTAGGCTTCACTGGCGCTGCCGTCAAAGCCGAAGCGGATGCCGCGGTAGCTGGTGTTGTACAGCTTGAATTGCAGGCTTTTCCAGACCAGCCATGGCAGCACGGCCATCATCAGTACGAGCATGATCAGGCCGACGATGGGTGAGATCTGGAAGGCGATGTTGTAGCCGCCGATCAGCACGACGGCCGCGATGCGGCCTTTCAGGATGGCCACCGCATTGCCATGGTATTCGAAGCTGCCGCCCGCCAGGTGGGTGCTGGAATAGAAATAGCGGTTGCGGCGCACTTTGGCCCAGGCGGAATAAATACCCAGGGTGACGATGCTCAGCAGCAGGTTGACGATCCAGATACGAAAGTATTCGCTGCCGGTGGCGCTGAAGGTAATGGCTTCGCGCTGGGGCGTGGTGTTGTTGGTGTCGAAATCCACAGGGGTTTCCTTACTTATTGGAAACAAAACAAGATAAGGGAATACTGAATAGTTATCAATTGAAAATACTGTTTTTCGCAATTTCTTTTTGTATATCGTCATGCGCTGCCCGATCCGGCCGTCCCGGCTATACTGGAACTCAACCATCGCCTAACGGGAAACACCATGATCGTCGTCCATCATCTGAACAATTCGCGCTCGCAACGCGTGCTCTGGCTGCTCGAGGAACTGGGCCTGGAATACGAGGTCAAGCGCTACCAGCGCGACCCGAAAACCATGCTGGCGCCCGCTTCCCTGAAAGCCGTTCATCCCCTGGGCAAGTCGCCCGTGATTACGGATGGCGCCCACACGATTGCCGAATCGGGCGCCATCATTGATTACCTGGTCGAGCGCTATGGCAATGGCCGCTTGATACCGGCGGCGGGCACGCCGGAGAAGCTGCGCTGGACCTACTGGCTGCATTTCGCGGAAGGCTCGGCCATGCCGCCGCTGCTGATGAAGCTGGTATTCGACAAGGTTGAATCGTCGCCCATGCCGTTTTTCGTCAAGCCGATCGCGCGCGGCATCGCCAGCAAGGTCAAGAGCAGCTTCATCCTGCCGAATATCCACAGCCAGCTGGCTTATATGGAAGCGGAGCTGGAGAACACCAAATGGTTTGCCGGCAATGAATTCACGGCGGCCGACATCCAGATGAGCTTTCCGCTGGAAGCGGCCGCCATGCGGGGCGGACTCGACGAGCGCCTGCCGAAGCTGACGGCGTTCCTGCAGCGCATCCACGCGCGGCCGGCCTATCAGCGCGCCCTGGAAAAAGGCGGGCCCTACGATTTCGCCAAATAAGGGGCATACAAGGGCTATGTGCGGGGAACCATACGGTAAAATGCCCGATTCAACCAGTATCCACTTACCGCATGGCCAGACTCCTCGCTATCGACGGCTTGAATATCGTACGCCGCGTCTACGAAGCCAGTCCTGAACCCGATTCCGACCTGAAGGCGGAGATCGCGCTGCGCCACGCGCTGTCGTCGTTCCGCACGCTCATCAACGACCACGAGCCGACGCACATTCTGCCGGCCTTCGACTTTGGCGGCCCGACCTGGCGCCACGCCCTGTATGCGGGTTACCGCGAGGGGCGCCAGCCCATGCCGCAGGTGCTGCGCGACGCCTTGCCCGGCTTTTACGCCACCCTGGCCAGCTTCGGCATGCACGTGGTCAGCATTCCCGAGGTCGAGGCCGACGATGTGATCGGCACGGCCGTCATGCGCTGGCTGCACGAGGGACGCGGCGCGGCCGTCATCGCCACTACCGACAAGGATTTACATGGCCTGATCGCGCACGGCGCGCTGGTGTGGGACCATTTCAAGGGCATCTGGCACGACCGCGCCTGGGTCGAGAAAAAGTTCGGCGTGCCGCCGGAGCTGCTGCCCGACTTGCTGGCGCTGATGGGCGACGTCACCGACAGCATCCCCGGGGTGTCGAAGATCGGCCTGAAAACGGGGGCGAAACTGTTGCGCGGTTACGGCAATATCGACGCCGTGATGGCCGGCGCGGGGATTTTGCCCGGTGCGCTGGGCGAAAGCCTGCGAAAAGAGCGGGAAATACTGTATCTTTCAAGAAAGTTAGTTGCGCTCAAAACGGATGTCACGTTGGGCGTGACCTGGAACAAGCTCGTGTGGGAAAAATAGAGCCAGGCAAGAACAATCAAGCAAGGGAAGCAATCATGATGTTAAAAACAGTCCTGATCGATAGCAGCGCCGTGGCGCGCGGCCTGCTGAACACGGTCCTGACCGATGGCGGCTACGATGTCTGCGGGCAGACGCATACCAGCGCGCTGGGACTGGCGCTGCTGGTCAAGCACCATCCGCATTTCGTGTGCATTGCGCGCGAGCAGGTGGAAGACGGCAGCAATGTGGTGCAAACTATTCGCGCCCAGTACCCGAAGACGCTCATTTTCATGGTCTCGGGCGGCATCGACGCCGCCTCGCTGCAGGCGGCGCATGCGATGGGCGTGTCGGGCTTCATCGTCAAGCCCTTCATGGCCGACACGGTCCTGAAAACCGTGCGCAACACGGTCATTGCCATGGTGCGCAAGCAGCAGCAGGCGCTGGCCGCTGCTGCGCAGGGCAATTCCTAAACGCCGGCCAGGCCCGTCGCGCTGGCGATAATCCCGCCCCCGAGGCACACGTCGCCGTCGTACAGCACGGCCGACTGGCCCGGCGTGACGGCCCATTGCGCCTGGTCAAACGCCAGGCTGAAGTGTTCATTCCCCTCCGGCAACAGCTGGCAAGCCACATCGGCCTGGCGGTAGCGCGTCTTGGCGGACAGGGCGCCTGCCTGCGGCGCCACGCCCGCGACCCAGCTGGCCTGGTCGGCCGTCAAGGCGGGCGACAGCAGCCACGGATGGTCATGGCCCTGCACCACCCACAGGGTGTTGTTGGCGATATCCTTGCGCGCCACATACCAGGCGTCGCTGCTGCCGTCGGCATTCTGGTACGACTTCACGCCGCCGATGCCGATGCCCTTGCGCTGGCCCAGGGTATAAAAACTCAGGCCCACGTGTTCGCCCACCGTCTTGCCATCGGCCGTCTTCATCGGGCCCGGTTTGTAGGACAGGTAGCGGTTCAAAAATTCGCGGAACGGGCGTTCGCCGATAAAACAGATGCCCGTCGAATCCTTCTTTTGCGCGTTCGGCAGCGCCAGCTGTTCGGCGATCTTGCGCACTTGCGTCTTCGGGATTTCACCGAGCGGAAACAGGGTTTTCGACAACTGCGCCTGGTTCAGCCGGTGCAGGAAGTAGCTTTGGTCCTTGCTGGCGTCGACGGCTTTCAGCAGCTCGTAGCGTCCAGCGTCCGTCGGCGCCTGGCGTACGCGCGCGTAGTGGCCGGTGGCGATCAGGTCGGCGCCCAGGGTCATGGCGTGGTCGAGGAAGGCCTTGAACTTGATTTCAGCGTTGCACAGCACGTCCGGGTTCGGCGTGCGGCCGGCCTGGTATTCGCGTAAAAAATCGGCGAACACGCGGTCCTTGTATTCGGAGGCGAAATTGACGGCTTCGATATCGACGCCGATGACGTCGGCCACGCTGGCCGCGTCGATCCAGTCCTGGCGCGTGGAGCAGTATTCCGAATCGTCGTCATCTTCCCAGTTTTTCATGAACAGGCCGATGACTTCATAGCCTTGTTCCTTCAGCATCCATGCCGCGACCGAGGAATCGACCCCGCCGGACATGCCGATAACGACTTTCTTCTTGCTCATCTTGCTTTCCAGTTACTTTTAAATGATTGCTATGCGCTATTGAAAACGGACACATGCGTGTGCAGCAGGGCCAGCGGCGCGCGCCGGCCTGCCAGGTATTCGTCCACGCACTGCAGCACCAGGGGGCTGCGGTGGCGCTCCTGGCATGCCGCCAGCTCGTCGCGCGTCATCCACAAGGTGCGGATGATGCCTTCGTCCAGCGGGCGGTCATGCTCGGCGCCGGCCGTGCCGCAAAAGGTGAAGCGCAAATAGGTCACGTCCTCGCCCGTGCGCAGTGACTGATAGCGCGACATGTACATGCCGACCAGTGCCGTGGGGATGAAATCGTAGGCCGCTTCTTCCAGCGTTTCGCGGATCACCGCCTGTTCCAGCGACTCGAACGGGTCGAGATGACCGGCCGGCTGGTTGAGCTTGATGCCTTCGCTGGTTTCTTCTTCAATCAGTAAAAACAGGCCGTCGCGCTCGACGATGGCGGCAACGGTGACAGAGGGTTTCCAGATTCTCGGCATGATTCCATCCTTGAAAGAGCCGACATTTTATCTTGTTCTGCGCGCGCGGTTTGAACCCGGCCTTCTGTTGCGCGGACATATTGATAAATGACAACGTTTTAGCAAATAGCGGTGGGAGGTACTTACGTCTTTCCCGGGGAGCGCACTAGCATGGGGGCTTAGTCGGCAAGATGGCAGGAAACGCCCGCTAATATAGGCTTTCCCTGTGGTCAAAACAAGCGCGCACGCAGGCTCGACTGTGGTGAGATTGACACACATTTCCACAATATGGTCGCCGCGCCGCATGGTGAAACGAATTGGGCGATGCTGGTGAAATTAGTGTCGTACAACTAGAAGTTGCTGGTTCACAAACGTTTAACGCGCTGCTTTCCGTGTTAGATTCTAGTCAGTTTATCAATTAGCGGAGGCATCATGAGGATAGGCATACCGGCCGAAACACGGCCTGGTGAAACGCGGGTGGCAGCCACGCCCGAGACAGTCAAGAAGCTGGCAGCCAAGCATCAGATCATCGTGCAGGCGGGAGCGGGCTTGCAAGCGTCGATTCCCGACGAGGCGTATGCCGCCGCCGGCGCGCAGATCGGCAGCGCCCAGGAAGCCTATGGCTGCGCCATCGTGCTCAAGGTGCGCGCCCCCGATGCCCCTGAACGGGCCTTGATGGCCAGCGGCACGGTGCTGATCGGCATGCTCAACCCGTTTGACGCGGACAATATCGCCGCCATGGCGACGGCCGGCTTGTCTGCCTTCGCCCTGGAAGCCGTGCCGCGCATCACGCGCGCGCAGTCGATGGACGTGCTGTCCTCGCAGGCCAATATCGCCGGCTACAAGGCGGTGCTGGTGGCGGCCAATACCTACCAGCGCTTCATGCCCATGCTGATGACGGCGGCCGGCACCGTCAAGGCGGCCCGCGTGCTGATCATGGGCGTGGGCGTGGCGGGCTTGCAGGCGATCGCCACGGCCAAGCGCCTGGGCGCCGTCATCGAGGCGTCCGACGTGCGCCCGCCCGTCAAGGAACAAGTGGAGTCGCTGGGTGCCAAGTTCCTCGACGTGCCTTTCCTGACCGAGGAAGAAAAGGAAATCGCCAAGGGCTCGGGCGGCTATGCGCGCGCCATGCCGGCCGACTGGATGCGCCGCCAGGCCGAACTGGTGCATGAACGGGCGAAACTGGCCGACATCATCATCACCACGGCCCTGATCCCCGGCCGCGCCGCGCCCGTGCTGATCTCCGAAGAAACGGTGAAGGCCATGAAGCCCGGCTCCGTCATCGTCGACCTGGCCGTCGAGCAGGGCGGCAACTGCCCCTTGTCAGAACTGGGCAAGACGGTCATCAAGCACGGCGTCTACATCGTGGGCGAGCCGAACCTGGCGACCCTGGTGGCGGCCGATGCCTCGGCCCTGTATGCGCGCAACGTGCTGGACTTCTTAAAGCTCATCATCGACAAGGACGATCAATTGCTGATCGACCGCGAGGATGAAATCATCAAGGCCAGCCTGGTGTGCGCAGGTAGTGAAATCTTACGTAAATAACGCGGCGCCGGAGAGAACAACATCATGGAAATCAGTCACACCATCACCAACCTGATCATCTTCGTGCTGGCCATTTATGTCGGCTACCACGTCGTCTGGACTGTCACGCCAGCGCTGCATACGCCGCTGATGGCCGTTACCAATGCCATTTCCGCCATCATCATCGTCGGCGCCATGCTGGCGGCCGGCCTGACGCAAGGCCCGCTGGCGCAGGCGGCGGGCACCCTGGCTGTGGCGCTGGCCGCCGTCAACGTGTTTGGCGGCTTCCTCGTCACGCAGCGCATGCTCGAGATGTTCCGCAAAAAAGAACCGAAGGCCAAGCAAGGAGCAAAAGAATGAGTCACGCCATGAGCTTCGTCACCATGAATCTGGTGACGATGATGTACCTGATCGCCTCGGTGTGCTTCATCCAGGCCTTGAAAGGCCTGTCGTCGCCCTCGACGGCGCGCCGCGGCAATGCCTTCGGCATGAGCGGCATGGCCATTGCCGCCGTCACCACCGTGGCGCTGATCCTGAAACTGAAGGAGCAGCAAACGGGCGGCATGGGCCTGACCCTCGTCATCATCGGCATCGTCACGGGCGGCGCCATCGGCGCCTACCTGGCAAAAACCGTGGAAATGACGAAAATGCCGGAACTGGTGGCGGCCATGCATTCGCTGATCGGCCTGGCGGCCGTGTGCATCGCCGTGGCGGCGGTGTCCGAGCCATGGGCCTTCAATATCGCCCAGCAGGGGCAGGCGCTGCCCATCGGCAACCGCTTCGAGCTGTTCATCGGCACCTTTGTCGGCGCCATCACGTTCTCCGGTTCGGTGATTGCCTTCGGCAAGCTGTCGGGCAAATACAAGTTCCGCCTGTTCCAGGGCGCACCCGTCAGCTTCAAGGGCCAGCACATGCTCAACCTGGTACTGGCGCTGGTGATGGTCGGCCTGGGCCTGGCGTTCTGCTTCGCTGACGGGGTGGCGCCGGCCTGGACGCCGTTCGTCATCATGACCGTCATCGCCTTTGCGCTGGGCGTGCTGATCATCATCCCCATCGGTGGCGCCGATATGCCGGTGGTGGTGTCGATGCTCAACAGTTACTCCGGCTGGGCTGCGGCCGGCATCGGCTTTTCGCTGAATAACTCGATGCTGATCATCGCGGGGTCATTGGTCGGTTCTTCCGGCGCGATCCTGTCGTACATCATGTGCAAGGCCATGAACCGCTCGTTCTTCAACGTCATCCTCGGTGGCTTCGGCGGCGCTGCGCCGGTGGCAGGCGTGGCCGGCGCGCAGGAGCAGCGTCCCGTGAAATCGGGTTCGGCCGACGACGCCGCCTTCATCATGAGCAATGCGGAAACCGTCATCATCGTGCCCGGCTACGGCCTGGCCGTGGCGCGCGCGCAGCACTCGTTGAAGGAACTGGTGGAAAAGCTCACGCACAAGGGCATCACCGTCAAGTATGCGATCCACCCGGTGGCAGGGCGCATGCCGGGCCACATGAACGTGCTGCTGGCCGAGGCAGAAGTGCCGTACGACCAGGTCTTCGAGATGGAAGACATCAACGGCGAATTCGGCCAGACGGACGTGGTGCTGGTGCTGGGCGCGAACGACGTCGTCAACCCGGCGGCGAAAGACCCGACATCGCCGATCGCCGGCATGCCGATCCTGGAAGCCTACAAGGCCAAGAGCATCATCGTCAACAAGCGCTCGATGGCTTCCGGCTATGCGGGCCTGGACAATGAACTGTTCTACCAGCCGAACACGATGATGGTGTTTGGCGACGCCAAGAAGGTGATCGAGGATATGCTGAAAGCGATCGAATAAATGTCGCTTGCAGTGACCGGACGGCCCGCCTTGCGCGGGCCGTTCTTATTGGCCGGCCGCTGCCGCGACGACTTTATTGCGGCCCTGATGCTTGGCCGCGTACAGGGCCTTGTCGGCATCCGAAATGGCCGCGTCCAGGCTGGCGCCTTGCACCAGTGGCGCCACGCCGATGCTGATGGTGACGTGCAACGGGCCGCCGTCGGGCAGCACGGTGACCGCCGCTGCCACGGCTGCGCGGATACGTTCGGCCACCTGGTGTGCCTGCTGCAGGCTGGCGTCCGGGAAGAGCAGGCCGAATTCCTCGCCACCGAGGCGCGCCGCCACGTCGGTGATGCGTCCCGTGTCGCGCAGCACCTGCGCCACCGTGCGCAGCACGGCGTCGCCCACGGCATGGCCATAGCGGTCGTTGATCTTTTTAAAGTGGTCGAGGTCGGCCACGCCCACGCTCAGGGCGGCGCCGCTGCGCGCCGCGCGCGCCATCGCCTGCTCGGCCTGCGCTTCATAGGCGCGCCGGTTGGGCAGCGACGTCAGCGCATCGTACAGCGCCTGCTGTTCCAGCTGCGCCAGCAGGCTGGCGTTTTTTGCCGCCAGTTCGCGCCGTTCGCGCACGTCGAGCAAAAAGGCGCCGAAATAGCGCGTGCCGTCGACCACGCCCAGGTCCAGCGCCTTCATTTCGATGGGGATCATTTGCGTGTCGCGGTGGCGAATGGCGAATTCGCGTATCTTGCCCAGTACGCTGGAGCTGCGTGAGCTGCGGATGTAGTTGAGCACGAGGTTGTCGTGCTGCGCGCCGACGGCGTCGGGCAACAGGCCGTTCAGGGTCTGGCCCAGCAATTCTCCGCTGGCATAGCCCGACAGCGCCTGCATGGCGCCATTGATATAGCGGATGCGGCACTGCTCGTCGATGATGATGACGGCGTCGAGGGCATCTTCCAGCAGGCGGAAAAAAAGTACTTCGGGAAGAGCGGCAGGCGGTGCTGCGGGCAATGCATCTGTCATGGAACGGTCGCCGAAAGCCAGGTGACAGCCATTGTCGCATCCACGGGCGGTTTACTCCATGCCGGAGATGCTCACTGTTTCTTTTTCGCCCGTTGCAGGATAGTAGAGACTCAGCGGCGGCCGTACATCATCAGTTCCGCCAGACTTCTGCGCGCGGGCGCGAAGGCATCCAGCAAACCCAGCGACAGGCCCAGCAAGCCTTGCGTGGGAGCGCTGCCCGTGAAGATGCGCGCCATGGTGTCGGTGACGCGCACGGTCAGTCCCCGGTCTGCCTGGCGCAATTGCGCATAGCGTTCCAGGCCGGCCGGGCTGCTGTCCTGCGCCAGCACGCGGGCCAGCACGGCGGCGTCGCGCAAGCCCAGGTTCAGGCCTTGCCCTGCCACCGGGTGCAGGGTTTGCGCCGCATTGCCGATGGCGACCGTGCGCGCCGTGCCGCCGGCCTGCGCGTTCAGGCCCAGCGGATAGGCCAGGCGCGCCGTCGTGTGGGTAAAGCGTCCCAGGCGGCTGCCGAAGGCGGCGCCCAGGCGCGCCAGGAAGGCCGCGTCGTCCAGGGCCAGCAATTGTTCGGCGCGCGTCGGCGGCACGCACCATACGAGCGCGTAGCCGTCGTCCTGCGGCAGCAGGGCCAGCGGGCCTTCGTCGGTGAAACGCTCATACGCGCGGTGGGCGATGGGAGCGCTGCTACGCACATGGGCAATGATGGCGCTTTGGCCATAATCGCGGCTGACGGCGCGTTCCGGCTGCTGGCCGAACAGGCCGCCCTCGGCCTGCACCAGCAGGCTGGCGCGCAAGCTCGATGCGGCGCCCGCCTGTTCAATCTGCACGGACACGCCATCGCCGTCCTCGCAGCTAGCCGTCACCAGCGCCGGGCGCAAGCTGGTCACGCCCAGGCGCTCGCATACATCGGCCAGCGCGCTGACGACGGCGCCGTAACGGGCCACATAACCGAGCGCCTCGACGCCATGTTCGCTGCGGTCCATCAGGCTGCGCCCGAACTGGCCGCGGCGCGAAACGTGAATCTGATGAATCGGGGTCGCTGCCACGGGCCAGGCGCCCGCTTCCTCAAGAATCTGGCGGCTGCCGTGCGACAGGGCGATGGTGCGCGGGTCGCGCCTGGCCTGTTCGAGGGATTTGGCGTCGAGCAGGGCGATGCCGGCGGCGCGGCTGCCACGCTGCACCAGCAGGGCGGCCAGCGCCATGCCGACGGGGCCGGCGCCGCAGATGGCGAGGTCGAAAGTGGACGGTGTATGCATGCGGCGGCGTTAATCCTGTGACATCAGTTGTTCGATTTCAGCGACGCTCTTGGGCGCCGTGCTGAAGACTTCATGGCCTTGCGGCGTGACCAGCACATCGTCTTCGATGCGGATGCCGGTATGCCAGAACTGCTCCGGCACGCCTGCGCCGGGGCGCACATAGATGCCCGGTTCCACCGTCAGCACCATGCCCGGTGCCAAAGCGCGCCACGGCTTGCCGGGCGCGCCCGTGTCGCGGTAGGCGCCGACATCGTGCACGTCCATGCCCAGCCAGTGGCTGGTGCCATGCATGTAGAAGGGCATATAGGCCTTGTCGGCGACGACGTCCTGCACGCTGCCGCTTTTCTGCCGGTCCAGCAAACCCAGGTCCAGCATGCCCTGCGCCAGCACCTGCACGGCCGCCTCGTGGATGGCGCTGTGCGGCAAGCCGGGGCGCAGCATGTCCAGCGCTGCCTGCTGCGCGGCCAGCACCAGTTCATACAGCGCCTGTTGCGGGCCGCTGAAGCGGCCGTTGACAGGATACGTGCGCGTGATGTCGGACGCGTAGCCATCGAGTTCGCAGCCGGCGTCGATCAGCACCAGCTCGCCGTCCTGTAATACCGCGTTGTTGGCGCTGTAATGCAGGATGCAGGCGTTGTCGCCGCTGGCGACGATGGACGAATACGCGGGAAATTGCGCGCCGCTGCGCCGAAATTCGTACAGCAGCTCCGCTTCCAGCGCGTATTCGTGCATGCCGGGCCGCGTGGCGCGCATGGCGCGCACGTGGGCGGCGCTGGAAATGGCGGCCGCGCGGCGCATCAGCTGCTGTTCCTGCGTGTCTTTCAGCAGGCGCATGGCGTCGAGCATGCCGTTGAGCTCAATGGCCATGGCGGGCGCCGTGACGCCGCTGCGGGCCTTTTGCCGCACGTTGTGCCGCCAGACCTTGACCTGTGCATCGAGGCTGCCGCCCAGCGCATAGTAAATGGCAGGGGAGTCGGCCAGCAGGCGCGTCATTTCCACGTCGAGTTCCTCGATGGGGAAGGCGCTGTCAAAACCGAAGCTGGCGCGTGCCGCCTCGGGGCCATGGCGGAAGCCGTCCCAGATTTCGCGCTCGGTGTTCTTGGCGCGGCAAAACAGGATGGCGCGCGCGGGCGCGGTGGCGCTGGCGGCCACCAGCGCCACCGCGCTGTCGGGTTCCGTGAAACCGCTGAGGTAGTAAAAATAGCTGTCGTGGCGATACGGATAATCGCAATCGCTGTTGCGCGGCACTTCGGGCGCCGTGGCGAGGATGGCCACGCTACCCGGCAGCATCTGCGCCAGCAACGCCGCGCGCCGGGCCGCGTAATTGGCCATCATGTTGCGCTGGCCTTGGCCGTGATGCCATTGAGCGCGTCGAGCTGCTGTGGCGTGCCCACATTCGTCCACTCGCCAGGATAGACTTCGCCGCCCACGCGACCCTGGTCCGCATAGCTGCGCAGCAGGTCGCCCAGTCTGGCGTGGCTGCCCGGCGCGATGCCGTCGAACATCTCGGGACGGTACACGCCGATATTGGCGAAGGTCCACTTGGTGTCGTCCGTATTGTTGATCGCGAACAAGGTCAGGCCGAAGTCGCCCTGTGGATGGAAGTCGGGATTGGGCACCAGGTAAGTCCAGGCGATGTCGCGCTGGTCGGCCGGGTACGGCGTGCCCAGCACATCCTTGTCGGCCAGCACGTCGAGTACTTGCTTGAAGTCAAAGTAGGGGCAATAGATGTCGCCGGAAATGGCGAGAAATGGTTCATCTCCCAGCAAGTGGCGCGCCTGCGCGATGCCGCCCGCCGTTTCCAGCGGCGTGCTTTCCGGCGAATACGCGATGCGCGCGCCATACGCGCTGCCGTCGCCCAGGGTTTCCTCGATCAGGTGGCCCAGGTGGGAATGGTTGATGACGATGTCCGTGATGCCGGCACGCACCAGGTTCAGCACATGCCAGACGATCAGCGGGCGGCCGCGCACTTTCAGCAGCGGTTTGGGACAGGTATCGGTAAGCGGACGCATCCGTTCACCGCGGCCTGCGGCAAAGATCATGGCTTTCATGGTGGAACTCGTTTTCTGTGCAATAAGTGAAAGGTGGGGCCGGGGCCCCACAGCGGACGGATCAGGTGCGCTGATTAAAAAGTGTAGCCGACTTGCGGGACCTTGTTTTCCAGCGCATCGAGCAAACGCACCAGCGGTTTGAGTTCTGTGTAGCGGTTGGCGGTCTTGCGCACGTAGTCGAGCACGGTTGGCAGGTCGCCCATGTACAGATCCTTGCCGTCGCGGTAATTCAGGCGCGAGAACAGGCCCAGGATTTTCAGGTGGCGCTGCAGGGCCGTGAATTCGAAATCGCGGTAGAAGGCGTCGATGTCGGGATTGACTGGCAAACCCAGCTGCTTGGCGCGCTGCCAGTAGCGGATGACACAGTCGAGTACCAGTTCTTCATCCCACTGGATGTACGCGTCGCGCAGCAGCGAGGCGATGTCATAGGTGACGGGACCGAAAACGGCGTCCTGGAAATCGAGGATGCCGGGATTCGGAATCAAACCATCGTTGATGTGCATCAAATTGCGCGAATGGTAGTCGCGGTGCATGAATACTTGTTGTTGCGACAAAATATTTGCCGTGATGGCTTCGAAGACCTTGTCCAGCTGGGTTTGTTGTATATCCGTCAAAGTGGCGCCCAAATGCTTGCCAATGAACCATTCTGGGAACAGATGCATTTCGCGCAGGATGAAGGCGCGGTCGAACTCGGGCAAGACGTCCGGTTGGCTGGCCAGCTGGATTTTCATCAACGATTCCAGCGCTTCGGCGTACAGCACGCTGGCATTGTCGTGGTTCAATGCGTCGAGATAGGTGGTCGTGCCCAGGTCGGAGAGCAGCAGGAAGCCGTTCTCCAGGTCTTGCGCGATGATCTCGGGCACGGACACGCCGGCGCCTTTCAGCAAGCCGGCCACCTTGACAAAGGCGGGCACGTTTTCGCGCTCGGGCGGCGCATCCATGGCAATCAGTGTACTTCCTGGCAATGTTGTATTGCCTGGCAGCATATCGAGACGGTAGTAGCGGCGGAAGCTGGCATCGCTGGAAGCGGGGCGGGCGGATTCGGGCACGACGAGGTTAAGCGAGGTCAACCAGGCTTTCAACAGGGTCAGGCGAGCGTCGGCCTGGGCCGGCGCGGTGGAGGAATTGGAAGAGAATGACATTAAGCGGCCTGTGGAATCGGGTTGATGATGCGTATTCCCATATAATAAGGGATTCAAATCAAAAAATCGCCTCTCAATGGTGCTTGCCCCTTCCAATTCATGAGCTGGTTTTCGGCCTCCCCCCCTTCGCAGCGCTGGGCTTTCGCCATCAGCGCGCTCGTCGCCGCCACGACGGTGCCTGTCCACGCCCAGAAAGCACCGCGTCCGGTGCATGTGGAAGATCCCGACGCGCCCACCGTCATGACGGCGAACAGCATGAACGGACGACCCGAAAGGGAGATCAATCTCGATAAAAATGTCGTGATTGAGCGCGGAAAAACCACAAAAATGACGGCCGATACAGCTTGTTACAAACAAGTTGAAGATCAGTTCGACGCCGAGGGCCATATCAAGATGTGGCGTTTCGGCGATTACTACACGGGGGACGTCCTGAAGCTGAACATGGAGACCGGCAAGGGTTTCCTGCTCAACCCCACTTACCGCTTCGCAGTGGGCGGCGGTCAGGGCAAGGCCGAGCGCGTCGACTTCATCAACCCCGATGAAGCCAATGTTATCGACGGTACCTACAGTACTTGCGAGGGACCGAATCCGGACTGGTATCTGAAATCGAGCACCTTGAACCTCGATACGGGCCGCGACGTGGGTACGGGCGGCAAGACCATCATCTATTTCAAGGACGTGCCGATTCTGGGCGCGCCGGGCATCTCGTTTTCGCTGTCGGGCGCGCGCCGCTCGGGCTGGCTGGCGCCCACGCCGGGCTTTGCCTCTAAGAACGGTTTCGAGCTGCTGATGCCGTATTACCTGAACATCGCGCCGAACCGCGACCTGACGCTGTTCCCGCGCTACATCCAGCGGCGCGGCATCCAGCTCGGTGCGACGGGCCGCTACATGGGCGAGACGGATGCCGGCCTGTACCAGGGCGAAACGTCGTTTGAGTTTTTGCCTAACGACAAGCAAACCAAGACCAACCGCTACATGATCAAGTCCAAGCACGAGCAGGCGCTGGCCAAGGACTGGACGTACAGCTGGGACCTGCGCGACGCATCGGACAATAATTATCCGAACGATTTTTCTAAAACCGTGGCCACTGCCACCGAGCGCCAGTTGCTGCGCGAATTGCGCACCGATTACCGCACCGAGGACTGGAGTCTGACGGCGCGCGTGCAGAATTACCAGGTGCTGCAGGATCCGGATCCCAACGTGGTCGTGCCACGCCCGTATGACCGCTTGCCGGCGGTGAACTTCCACGCTGGAAAATACGACGTCTGGGGCGGCTTCGACTGGACCTTCGACGCGGAAGCGACGCGCTTCGCCCACCCGACCGAGGTGCAAGGGTCGCGCCTCGTGGCCGTGCCGCAAGTGAGTTACCCCATCGTGCGCCCTGGCTATTTCATCACGCCCAAGCTGATGCTCAATGCCAGCGCGTATCAGCTCGACAACGATGCCAGGACCAAGGCGTTGCTGTTCAATACGACCTCGTTTACGCGCGCCGTGCCGACTTTTTCGGTCGACAGCGGGCTGGTGTTTGAACGCGACACGAATCTGTTTGGCGCCAAGGGCGGCACGCAAACCCTGGAGCCGCGCCTGTTCTACGTCTATACGCCGTACCGCGACCAGTCGCAGTTCCCGAAATTCGATACGGCCGCCGGCACCTTCAACCTGACGCAGATCTTCACGGAAAACCGTTTTGTTGGCAGTGACCGCATCGGCGATGCCAACCAGGTCACGGCCGCCTTGGTATCGCGCTTCCTGCAGGCGGACGGCACGGAGCGCATGCGCCTGACTTTCGGCCAGCGTTTCTATTTTGCCGACCAGCGCGTGCAGCTCGATTCGACTACGCCCGTCAACCAGTCGCGTTCGGATATCCTGCTGGCAGCAACGGGCCGCGTGTCCGAGACTTGGACCGCCGACAGCCTGGTGCAGTACAATCCCAGCGATCGCCAGTTGATGAACTACAACTACACCTTGCAATATCAGCCCGGGGCCAAGAAAGTATTGAATTTCAGCAACCGTTTCCAGCGTGGAGATGCTGGTTGGCGCAATGTTGAAGTGTCGACGCAATGGCCGTTGACGGACCGCCTGTATGGCGTGGGCCGCATCAGTTACTCCTTGAAGAATCGCAGCATGCTGGAAAGCCTGGTCGGCCTGGAATACAAGGGCGACTGCTGGGTGTTCCGTATGGGAGCGCAGCGTTTCGTGACGACGGCCCAGACTGTTTCGACGCCGATTTTCTTCCAGCTGGAACTGACTGGGCTGTCGAATGGCCTGGGTCTGGGCACGAATGGTCTGGAAACTTTTACCAAAACCATCCCTGGTTACCAGGCACTGAGCCAGCCACTCCGTTAAGATAGGCACCGTTGCCGCCGCCGGTGTTCCCGGCGCTGGCACAAACCGGTTTTTTTATTCACCTGAACTCATGAGCGCTCTACACATTATGCGTAATGCCAGTATGCACCAACTCAAAATTGCAACGGTTTTGTTGTGCGCCATTTCCGGCGCCACGGCCAGTAGTGTCTGGGCGCAACAGGCTGCACCAGCGCCTGCGGCCAAGCCCGCTGCCGCTGCGCCAGCACCGGTCAAGGGCTTCACCCCACCGGCCTCGAGCAGCGGCCAGAGCATCGACTCCATCGCCGTCGTCGTCAATGACGATGTGATTACGCGCAATGAAGTGGCGGCCCGCATCAAGAGCGTGGAGCAGCGCATGAAGGCGCAGAATATTCCCGTGCCCGATCCCGCCGACCTGCGTCGCCAATTGCTGGAGCGCATGATCGTTGAGCGTGCACAAATGCAGCTGGCCAAGGAAATGGGCGTGCGCGTGGATGACCTGACCCTCGACCGCGCGATTGGCCGTATTGCTGAACAGCAAAAGATGACGGTGCAAGAACTGCGCAACCAGATGGAGAAAGAAGGCACGCCGTTCGCGACCTTCCGCGAAGAAATCCGCGATGAAATCATCATGCAGCGCTTGCGCGAGCATGAAGTCGACGCCAAGATCCAGATTTCCGATTCTGAAGTGGATAACTTCCTGGAAGCGGAAAAAGCGGCGGCCAGCGAACAGGTGGAGCTGAACCTGGCGCAGATTCTCGTGCGCATTCCGGAAAACTCCAGTCCTGAACAGATTGCCGCGCGCCGTGCGCGCGCCGAAGAAGTCAGCCGCCAGTTGCGCACGGGCGCCGATTTTGCCAAGATGGCCGCCACCTATTCCGACGCCAGCGATGCGCTGAGCGGCGGCGATATCGGTTGGCGCAATAGCGACCGTTTGCCGCCATTGTTCACGGAACAGTTGATGAAGTTGAAGCCGGGCCAGATCACGCCCATCATCAAGAGCAACACCGGTTTCCACATCTTGAAGCTGGTGGACCGCCGTAGCGCGGCCGAAGCGCAAGCCGTCGCTGCCGTACAGCAAACGCATGCCCGCCATATCTTGCTGAAAATTACGCCGACCTTGTCGGCGGCCGAAGCCAAGCGCAAATTGTCGGAATTGAAAGAGCGTCTCGATAACAAGGCCGCCAAGTTCGAAGACCTGGCCCGCTTGTTCTCGAACGACGGTTCGGCCGCCAAGGGAGGCGACCTGGGCTGGCTGTATCCAGGCGATACCGTACCGGAGTTTGAAACGGCGATGAATGCACTGAAACCGGGCCAGGTGAGCGAACCGATCGAATCGAGCTTTGGCTTCCACCTGATCGAAGTGCTGGAACGCAAGAGCGACGACGTCTCGAAAGAGAAGCAGCGCAGCGCCGCACGCAACGCCTTGCGCGAACGCAAACTGGAAGAAGCGACGGAAAACTGGGCGCGCGAAGTACGCGACCGTGCCTACGTCGAATTCCGCGCGGACGACCAGTAATGCTGCTGACTATTTGCGCATGAGTAACTTGCCTGTATCACGCCGCCCGGCCATCGCCATTACCTGTGGCGAACCGGCCGGTGTCGGCCCGGAAATCTCCATACGCGCGGCCTGGGCCATGCGCAATGAAGTCAACTGCATCCTGCTGGGCGACGCCGCCTTCCTGGCGCTGACGGCCAGCCTGATCGACCCGGAGATCCGCCTGGCGGCGCTGTCGCTGCAAGCCGTGCGCAACAACGGCCTGCCGCATTTCGGCCCCGGGCGCCTGGCCGTGATCGATATTCCGACTGTCAACAATGTCATTCCTGGCGTACTCGACAAGGAAAACGGGCGCTCCGTGCTGGCGACCCTGGACGCGGCCGTGGAAGGTATCGAAGCCGGCTGGTTTGGCGCCATGGTCACGGCGCCCTTGCAAAAGAGCACGATCAACGACGCCGGCGTGGCCTTTTCCGGCCATACGGAATACCTGGCAGAAAAAACCAACACAGCGCAGGTGGTGATGATGCTGGCCGGTGAACCGGGACATGGCGAACCGACCCTGCGCGTGGCGCTGGCCACCACGCATTTGCCCTTGAAGGACGTGTCCGCTGCCATCAGCCTGGACAGCCTGGCCGTCACCCTGGATATCATTCAGACGGACTTGCAACAGAAATTCGGCATCGCCGCGCCACGCATCCTGGTGACCGGACTGAACCCGCATGCGGGCGAGGGCGGATACCTGGGACGCGAGGAAATCGATGTGATCGCCCCGGCGATTGCCGCGGCGCAAGCGCGCGGCATCGATGCGCGCGGACCGTACCCTGCCGACACCTTGTTCCAGCACAAGTACCTGGCCGACGCCGATTGCGTGCTGGCCATGTACCACGACCAGGGCTTGCCCGTGCTGAAATACGCGACTTTCGGGCGCGGCATCAATATCACGCTGGGCTTGCCGCTGATCCGCACCTCGGTCGACCATGGCACGGCGCTGGACCTGGCCGCGCAAGGGCTTGGCCTGGCCGATTGCCACAGCATAGAGCAGGCGCTGCAAACGGCGCTCGCTATGCTGCGCGCCAGCCCCCGCGCCTGATACCCACCGGTTTTACCCCGCTACACCGCCTCTAGAATAGAAAAACAGAATATGAAACACGTTGCCCGCAAACGCTTTGGCCAGAACTTCCTGCACGACCGCTTCGTCCTCAACGACATCACGGCCGCCATCGCGCCGCAGGAGGACGATGCCATGGTCGAGATCGGCCCCGGCCTGGGCGCCATGACGGAGCAGTTGCTGCGCCACCTGAAGCAGATGCATGTGGTGGAGCTGGACCGCGACCTGATCGTGCGCCTGGAGAAGGCCTTCAACCCGGCCAAGCTGACCATCCACTCGGGCGACGCGCTGAAATTCGATTTTGCGCAAATTCCCGTGCCGGCCGGCCAGAAGTTGCGCATCGTGGGCAACTTGCCGTACAACATTTCCAGCCCCCTGCTGTTCCACCTCGCGGACTTCGCACCGCTGGTGAAAGACCAGCATTTCATGCTGCAAAAGGAAGTCGTCGAACGCATGGTGGCTGAGCCTGGCAGCAAGGCGTTTGGCCGCCTGTCCGTGATGCTGCAATGGCGTTACGACATGACCTTGATGTTCATCGTGCCGCCGACGGCCTTCGATCCGCCGCCGAAGGTGGAATCGGCCATCGTGCGCATGATCCCTGTGGCCGAGCGCCTGGCTTGCGACCAGGCGACGCTGGAAGCGGTCGTCATGAAGGCCTTCTCGCAGCGCCGCAAGGTGATCCGCAACTGCCTGGCCGGGATGTTTACGGAAGAGCAGATCAAGGCGGCCGGCATCGATCCGACCAAGCGTCCGGAAACCGTGGGACTGGAGCAGTATGTTGCTTTGGCGAATTTGCTGAAGGCACCCGCCTAAAGCCCCTGGTTTAACTTAAAACCACTGGTCGACCTGTTGCAGATCCTGCCGCAACGCTGAAAAACAGTCGTCCACATGGTGGTTGCGGCTGATTTCATTGCGCCGCATCAGGGCGATCTTGCGCTTGCAGGTGGGCTGGCGCAAGGGCGCCACGTGCAGATCCTCGTCGTTGAGGAAAGTCGTGTACAGGCTGGGCATGATGCCCACGGCGATGCCGGCGCGTACCACGCCATACAGCGACTCGCTGTGGATCATCTGATACAGGCTCGACGGGCTCAAGCCATGCTGGCGCAGCGCGCTCGAGGCGAACTCCCAGATACTGCCCTTGGTAAACACGACGATTTCCTGTCCCGCCAGCTGCTCCCAGCGCACTTCCTTGAGCGGCGCCAGCGCATGGCGTCCCGCCGTCACCAGCACCAGCTCGTCTTCGAACAGGCCCACGCTTTCCAGCGAGACGGAGCCGGGCACCTCGATGCCCACGCAAAAGTCCAGCTGGCCCGAATGCAGCGCGTGCAGCAAGCCATCGTTGGGCATGTCCGACAGGACGATTTCCACTTCATCGCCATGCCGCTCGCTGTAGCGCGCCACCACCACGGCCGTCATCGCCATGGCCGACGGAATCGCGCCGATGCGGATGCGGTGCCGGCCGCTGCCGATGGCGCGCTGGATATCGGCAAAAGTGTTGCTCGCCGTATTCAATAAATGCGTGGCGTAATCGAGCGCCAGTTTTCCCTCGCGCGTCAGTTCCAGCTGGTGGGTTGTGCGGTTAAACAACTTTTTTCCCAGTTGATTTTCCAGCAGCTTGATCGACGCGCTGAGGGCTGGCTGGGTCACGCACAATTCCTGTGCAGCCTTGCTGAAGCTGTTTACCCGGGCCAGGGTGGCAAACGCTTGCAAATGTCGTAAGGAAATCTTCTTGCTCAGTTCATGCATGGACGTTGCTTATTAGAAAAAGTAATGGATTTATAAAAATAAACAAATTTTCTTATCCCGCAATTTACCATATTCTGGACTGGTCTTTACTTGCCTTGAAAGCAACAATGTTCAGGAGAGGCGCCTGGAATGCGGCACCGGCACGTGCGGCGGCGCGTCAGGCAAGGGACGCATCAATACAATAATTCCAAAAAAACTCAGGGTTTATTCTTTTTAGGGTGGCGGCGATGAACAAATGGATGACGGGAACGATGGTGGTGGGTGGCTTGCTGGCGGCGCAGGGTGCGGCGCAGGCGCAAAGCAGCGTGCAAGTGTATGGGCTGCTGTCGGCCGGCATCGGCTATGTGTCGGATGAGGGTAACGGCAGCCGCACGCATGCGCTGAGCGGCACGAATCAGAATCCCCGCATCGGCTTTCGCGGCCAGGAAGACCTGGGCGACGGCACCAAGGCCGTCTTCGTGCTGGAAAACGGTTTTAATGTGATGACGGGCACGGCTGCGCAGAGCGGCCGCCTGTTCGGCCGCCAGTCGTATGTGGGATTGTCCAGCAATGACAAGGGCACCCTGACCCTGGGCCGCCAGTATGAAGCCGTCAAGGATCTGCTGGGCCCCGTGGTCATCGCCAGTAACGGCGTGCACATCGGCGACAACGACAATGGCTACAACAACCTGCGCGTGCAAAACGCCGTCAAGTATGTCAGCCCGAACATCAGCAACTTGTCGTTCACGGGCTTGTACGGTTTCAGCGAGAACCCGGCAGACTCCAAGCGCAACCGCGTCTACAGCATGGGCGCCGGCTACAAGGTCGATGCCTTCAGCTGGGCCGTCGCCTACACAAAGATGGATCACCCGAACAGCCCCGATGCGCCGAATGGCGCCATCGGCAACGACTACGGCAGTTCCCTGCTGATCTTCAACAAGAGCGCCGTCAAGGGCGCGGGCGTGGACAGCCAGGCCATCGCCGGCACGGGAGGCTTTTATAATGTGGGCAGGACCAAGTTTGGCGCGCTGTACACCAACGTGCGTTACCACTACCTGGACCAAAGCAATCTGACCCTGCAAAACGTGGACCTGAACGTGAACCACAAGCTGACGGAAGCGCTGAACCTGGGCGCGTCGTATTTCTATACCACCGGAAAATATGACGTGATCAACAAGACGCCGAAATGGCATCAGGTCAACTTCCAGGCCGATTACTTCCTGTCCAAGCGCACCGACGTCGCCGTCACCTGGAGCTACCAGAAAGCGGCCGGCGATGCGACGTTCGCCCGCGTGTTCGGTTTCGGTGCCGCGGCCGGCAAGACGCAAAGTGTCCTGATCGTCGGCATGCGACATTATTTCTGAGTCTGATTCATCTTTACAGGCGCTGTCCCGCGGCGCCGCCCCCTGAAAGGAAGCATCTTGAAAAAGCACCTCATGTTGGCGTTGAGCCTAGGCTTGCTGGCCAACGCCGCCCACGCGGAAAAACGCGAGCTGGTCATTTCGGCCTATCCGATTGCCCAGCCCTTGTTCATGAAGTATGTGTACGAGCCGTTCAAGGCCAAATGCGGGTGCGATATCAAGGTGGAAACGGGGAATAATGCGGACCGCATCGCCAAGCTGGTGGTGCATGCCAAGAACCCGGTGATCGACCTGGTGCTGCTGTCCGATTCCGGCATGCTGGAAGCGGCGCAAAAGGGCGTCATCCAGCCCATGGATTACGCCAAGCTGAGCAATTACAAAGCCCTGTATGACGTGGCGAAAAACCCCATCGGCGGCAACTACGCCGTCGGCTACACCTTGTACTCGGTCGGCCTGGTGTACCGCAGCGACAAGATCGCCCCGCTGACGTCCTGGAAGGACCTGTGGCGCCCCGAACTGAAAGGCCGCGTGGCCTTCCCCGACGTGAGCACCACGCAGGGCCCGCTGATGCTGCGCATGGCCGATGCGGCCTGGGGCGGCAAGACGGATGACTACGCCACCGGCTTTGCCAAGATCGTCGGCATGAAGGGCAACGTCGTCACGTTCTCGAAAAACAGCGCGCAGTTGGCCGCCCTGTTCGCGCAAGATGAAATCTGGGCCGCGCCCGTGGCGCGCTTTACCTGGTCGCAAATGCTCAAGACGGGCCTGCCCCTGAAGTGGAGCATCCCGGCCGAAGGCCAGGCGGCTGGCATGAACGTGATGGGCATCGTCGCCGGCTCGAAGAATGCGGACCTGGCCTACCAGCTGATGGATTTCTGGCTGTCCAAGGAAGTGCAGACGCAGCTGGCGACCAACCTGGTCGACTCGCCCGTCAACAAGGACGTGCGCCTGTCGGTGGCCGCCGCGCAATTCAATACCTATGGCGCCGATCAAATCAGTTCGCTGAAGTTCGTCAAGCCGGAAACCATCCTCAAGCAGCGCAGCAACTGGATGACGCAGTGGAACAAGGCCATGAGCAAATAGTGGTGACGAGGAGAAAACACCATGTTTGCTGATCCAAAAAAGCGCCTGGGACTGCTGCTGGTCCTGCCGGCGCTGATCTTTATCGTCGTCTGCTTCCTGTTGCCCGTGCTGGCGCTGCTGGTCGACGCCTTCCGCGTCGGCGACGGCATGCAGTGGGGCGTTGACCGCTTCATTGAATTCTTTTCGCAGGAATTCAACCGCACCATCTTCTGGCGCACCCTGCGCATCGCCGCGCTGGTGACGCTCGCCTCCATCATCCTCGGCTATCCGGCCGCGCAAGCCGTGGCGCGCGTGTCGCCGAAGTGGCGCGGCCTGATGGTGGGCATGATGATTTTGCCGCTGATGGTTTCGCCCATCGCGCGTACCTACGCGTGGATCGTCTTGCTGGGGCGTAACGGTGCCCTCAACGCGGCGCTGGTCAACATGGGTTTCACGGACGAGCCGCTGCGTTTGCTGTTCAGTGAATTTGCCGTGTTTGTCGGCTTGCTGCAATTGCTGCTGCCGCTGATGCTGATGTCGCTGGCCGGCGCGCTGGAAAACCTGCCGCGCGACGTGGAACCGGCCGCCGCCACCCTGGGCGCCAATCCATGGCAAGTGTTTTGCAAGGTCACCCTGCCGTTGACGCAGGAAGGCCTGGTGGTCGGCGGCACCCTGGTGTTTACGGGGTGCGTGACGGCCTACGTGACGCCGGCCCTCTTGGGCGGCACCAAGGTGCTGATGCTGGAAACGCTGCTGTACCAGAAGGTCAGCGTGGAGAGCGATTTTGGCGCCGCGAATGTGATCGCCGTCATCCTCGTCTGCATGACCCTGCTGGTCAATGCCGGCCTTAAACGTATTTCCTCGAGCCGGAGCTCCGTATGAAAGAAAGCCTGATTTCGCGCGCCGTCCTGTGGCTGGTGTTTTTGTTCCTGCTGGGGCCTTTCGCCATCGTCGTGCTGGCCGGCTTTTCCGGCGGCGAAACGCTGGCCTTCCCGCCCGAGTCGTATTCGCTGCGCTGGATTTTGGAAGTGTGGGCGGCGCCCGAGTTCCGCCGCGCCTTCCAGACCAGCCTGGAAATCGGCCTGATCGCCACCGTCATCGCGCTGTTGCTGGGCATTCCAGTCGCGTATGCGTTTTCGCGCATGCCGCCACCGGGCATCGGCGTTATCCGCCAGATCCTGACGTCGCCGCTGATCATCCCCGCCATCCTCGTCGGCCTGGGCTTGCTGCACCACCTGGTCCTGACCATCCACGCGCCCGTGTATGTGGGCCTCTTGATCGGTCACATTGCGCTGTTGATCCCGTATTCGGTGCGCGTGGTGTACGCCAGCCTGGTGAATTTGCGCGTGGATATCGAGGATGCCGCCATCACCCTGGGCGCGTCGCGTTTGCGCGCCTTCTTCATGATCGTGCTGCCGAATATCCGCAACGCCGTGATCGCCGCCTTCTTCCTCGCCTTCGTCACTTCGTTCAACCAGGTGCCCGTCTCGCTGTTCCTGACGGGACCGGGCATCAGCACCTTGCCCATCGAGATGCTGGGGCATATGGAAAACAGCTTCGACCCGTCGATCGCTGCCCTGTCGACCTTGCTGGTCTTGTTCACCATGGCCTTCGTGATGGTGACCGAGAAGGTGCTGGGCATTTCTAAATACATGTAAGAGGCAACACACGATGAGTTATCTGGAACTGCACAAGCTGAACCTCGGCTATGCCAAGAACACGACGTCCGTGAAAGACCTGGACTTGCACGTCGAGCAGGGCGAACTGATTTCCCTGCTGGGCCCCAGCGGCTGCGGCAAGACCACCACCATGCGCGCCATCGCCGGCCTGATGCCGCTGCAGTCGGGCCGCATCGTGCTCGACGGCCGCGAAATCGGCAAGCTGGCGCCGAACAAGCGCAATATCGGCATGGTGTTCCAGTCGTATGCGCTATTCCCGCACCTGAATGTGTACGACAACATCGCTTTTGGTTTGCGCCTGCGCAAGGTCGCGCCGGCCCTGCTGAAAACCAAAGTGGAAGCCGTGATCGCCGCCGTGGGACTGACCGGATTTGAAACCCGCTTGCCGGCGCAGATGTCCGGCGGTCAGCAGCAGCGCGTGGCGCTGGCGCGTGCCATCGTCGTCGAGCCGGCCCTGCTGCTGCTCGATGAACCGCTGTCGAACCTGGACGCCAAGCTGCGCGTGCAGATGCGCGCCGAGCTGCGCCGCATCCAGCGCGAACTGGGCATCACCATGCTGTACGTGACGCATGACCAGGAAGAAGCGCTGGCTTTGTCCGACCGCATCGTCGTCATGAACGGCGGGCGCATCGAGCAGCTGGCCGCGCCGGAAGCCGTCTTCAATACGCCGTCGACGCGTTTCGTCGCCAACTTCATGGGTTTTGAAAACCTGTTCGACTACCGCGACGGCGCGCTGCACCACGCGGGCGCCAGCCTGCCGTACACCTCCCCCGTCGCGGCCGGCACCACGGTGCTGGGCTGGCGTCCGGACAAGGTGCGCGTCTGCGCCGCCGACGACGCGGCGGGACAGTATCCTGGCACCGTGCTGGCACGCGGCTTCCTGGGCGACACCGTCGAATACCTGCTGCAAACCCCGCTGGGCCAGGTCAAGGGCATTTGCGCGGCCGGTGGCGCTACCTGGCGCGAAGGCACGGCCGTGTCCTTCGTGCTGCCGTCCGATAAAGCCTTGTGGCTGGCCGCCTGACTTCGACTGGAAAACATCATGACCCACGCCTTGAAAAAGATCTGGCTCGACACCGATCCCGGTTTCGACGACTGGCTGACGATGTTGCTTTTGGGCAGCAATCCCGATATCGAGTGGCTGGGCGTGAGCGTGGTGGCGGGCAATGCGCCCGTAGCCATCACCTACGACAACGCCTTGCGCATCAAGGCGCATGATGGCTTGACGGTGCCGATTTACCGGGGCTGCGAAGAACCGCTGGCCGGCGTCATCGAAACGGCGCAGCGCATCCTCGGCGACAGCGGCATGCCGACGACGGGCGAGATCCTGCCGCCGGGCGCCGCCACGGATGCTGCCGGCCACGCCGTCGACGCGCTGATCGCCGCCGTGCGCAAGCATCCCGGCCAGATCACCATCATGGCGATCGCGCCGATGACGAATCTGGCCACGGCGCTGGCGAAGGCGCCCGATATCGCGGAAAAAATCGTCGAAATCATTTTGATGGGCGGCTCGACCGACCAGGGCAACCACACGGCGGCGGCCGAGTTCAATATCTACGCCGACCCGGAAGCGGCCGCCCAGGTGTTCAAGGCCGGCATCCCGCTGCGCATGTTCGGCCTGAACCTGTGCCGCCAGTTGCTGGTGACGAATGCTGAAGTGCAGCGCCTGCGCATCATCGGCACGCCGCGTGCGCAGCGTCTGGCCGGCTACCTGGAAGCGTATGTGCGCATCCGCAGCGCCGACGGCTCCGTGCCCATGCCCATGTACGACCCGGTGGTGGCGCTGTACCTGGAAGCGCCGCAGCTGTTCCAGTTCCAGAGCGCCCACGTGGCCATCGAATTGACGGGCGAACTGACGCGCGGCATGACGGTGTGCGAATTTCGCGTGCCGCGCCGCGCGCCCATCAATACGCAAGTGGCGATGCTGGCCGATGGCCCGGCCGCCATCGAGCGCCTGATGCGCCGCCTGGCCGCCATTCTCGTCTGACCCACTTCACTACGAAACGAGCTTCATGTCCAATTCCCCCCTGAGCATCGAACAGTTTTTACGCGCCATGCCGAAGGTGGAGCTGCACTGCCACCTGTTTGGCACGGTGCGTCAGGCTACTTTCCGCGCGCTGGCCGCCAAGACGGGCAATGTCGTCACCCCCGAGGAAATCGACGCGTTTTATACGCGCGGCGACAAACCGGTGGGCGTGCTGCGCGTGCTGCGCGCGCTCGACGCGCACCTGATCGTCTCGCCCACCGACCTGTACTGCCTCGCCTACGAATACCTGGAAGACGTGCATGGCCACGGCGTGCGCTACGCGGAGTTCTTCTGGAATCCCACCGGCACCGTGCGCGTCTCGGGCATCCGCTATGACGCGGCGCAAGACGCCATCGTGGCCGCCATCCGCGACGCGCAGCGCGACTTCGGCGTGATCGGCCGTCTGATCCCCAGCATCGACCGCGAAGCCGCTCCCGCCGAAGCCGTGAAGATGGTGGCATGGATGAAGGCGCACCGCGCGCCGGAAGTGATCGGCATCGGCATCGATTACCGTGAAAATGACCGCCCGCCCGAGCTGTTCATCGAAGCCTACCGCGCCGCGCGCGAGGCCGGCTTCAAATGCACGGCGCATGCGGGCGAATTCGGCATGCCGTGGATGAACGTGGAGGCGGCCATTGAGCAACTGCAGGTGGACCGGGTCGACCATGGCTACACGATCGTCGACAATCCGGAACTGGCGCAGCGCTGCGTGGAGCGCGGCCTGGTATTTACCGTCGTGCCGACCAATTCGTATTATCTGCGCACCTTGGCGCCCGAACGCTGGGCGCTCGATCACCCGATCCGCGCCATGGCCAGGCTGGGCCTGAAACTGCATCCGAACACGGACGACCCGACCCTGCACCACGTGACGCCGACGGGTGCCTGGATGATGATGCGCGAATTCGGCTTTGGCCTCGATGACATGCGCGGCTTCATGTTGAATGGCCTCGACGCGGCCTGGATCGACGAGTCCACGCGACGCGACTGGCGCGTGGAGTTTGCGCGTGAATTCGACGCCTTGCGGGCAAGAGTCGTCGAGTAAATCAGGCTGATGCCGGTGGTGGCGCCAGCAACGAGGGAAACGCCCGCTGCGGACACGCCTGCCGCTCGCATACCTTGCAGCCCGTGCCGATCGGCGTGGCGCTGGACGGGTCGTGCAAATCGAGTCCCTTCGAATAGATCAATCGGTGCGCCTGCGAGATGTCGCAGCCGAGCGCCACGGCAAATGTCTTGCCTGGTGCGCGGAAGCCGGGAGACGCCGTGCTGACCTGGCGCGCGATCCATAAGTATGTGCAGCCGTCGGGCATGCTGGCCACTTGCGTGAGCACTTGGCCCGGGTGGCTGAAGGCGTCATACACAATCCACAGGGGGCAGGTGCCGCCCACCCTGGAAAAGTGAAAGTCCGTCGCCGACTGGCGCTTCGACACATTGCCTGCGCGGTCGACGCGCACGAAGAAGAAGGGCAATCCCGCTGCCTCGGGGCGCTGCATGGTGCTCAGGCGGTGGCACACGGCTTCGAAACCCACGCCGAACTGGTGCGCCAGGCGCTCGATATCGTAGGCGCGCGTTTCCGCCGCCTGCAGGAAGCGTTGGTACGGCATCAGCAGGGCGCCGGCAAAATAATTGGAAAACGCCAGGCGCGCGCTCGTTTGCGCAGCCGCTCCGGAGAGTCCCGCCGCCAGCACCAGGGCGTCGATCAGCTCGCTGTGTTCGAGCAGGCTGATTTGCGCCGCCATCTGGAAGGCGCGCTGGCCGCCCGTCAAGGTATCGGGCAGCCACAATATGTGTTGCTGGGCATCAAAGCGGTGTTTGCGCACCATGCCCGCATCGCCATCGGACAGTTGCACCTGGATGCCGTGGCGCGCCAGCAGGCGCCCCTGCAGCGCATCGAGCGTGCGCAGGGCGGGATCGAGTTCGCTGGCCACCAGCTCCGCCGCCCGGTCCAGTTCATCGATATAGTTTTGCCGCCGGTTCAGGTATTCGCGCACTTCCTCGTCCGTGGAGGGCGTCGCCGAGCTGGCGCCACGGCTGCCATCGTCGAGGCGCGCCGCCAGCGTGTCGGCCCGCTCCGCCATCACGCGGTAGCGCCGCTGCAGCAGCAAAATCGAGCGCGCCAGTTCCGGCATGTTTTCCACCAGCATTTTGAGCTCGGCCATCGAGGTGGGCGGCGCGTCGGGCAATTCGCCGAACACGTCGCGCACGTCGGCCACCAGGCTGGCGCTGTCGTGCTCGGAAAAGATTTGCGGATCGACCCCCAGTACCGTGCCGATGCGCAACAGAATCGGCACCGTCAGCGGGCGCTGGTTGCGCTCCATCTGATTCAGATAGCTGGGCGAAATGCCCAGGGACTTGGCCAGCGCCACCTGCGTCATGCGCCGTTCCTCGCGCAGCCGCTGCAGGCGCACGCCCATGAAAACCTTCGCCATCGCGCTTCCTCTTTCCCGGTTTGTGGAATCTGCAAATTTACAATATTTGCAGATTAACAGATTCAGCTTTGCATTATCTCGCATTTTCACGCCTTGTTTGCGGCCCGTATTGTGCGAATAATGCAAACAGACCTATCCCTAAAACCAGGAGACACCGAGTGACCACGCAAACTACAATTCCGACCGTTCCCTTACTGATCAATGGCGAGTGGGTGGAGTCCAAAACCACCGTCTGGCGCGATGTCGTCAACCCGGCCACGCAGGAAGTGCTGGCGCGTGTGCCGTTTGCCACGCCCGATGAAGTCAACGCCGCCATCGCCTCGGCCCAGCGCGCCTTTAAAACCTGGCGCAAGACGCCGATCGGCGCGCGCGCGCGCATTTTCCTCAAGCTGCAGCAACTGATCCGCGAAAACATGGCCGACCTGGCCGCCACCCTGACGATGGAGCAGGGCAAGACCCTGCTCGACGCGGAGGGCGACGTCTTCCGTGGCCTGGAAGTGGTCGAGCATGCGGCCAATATCGGCACCCTGCAAATGGGCGAATACGCGCAAAATGTGGCCGGCGGCGTCGATACCTACAGCGTGATGCAGCCGCTGGGCGTGTGCGCGGGCATTACCCCGTTCAATTTCCCCGCCATGATCCCCCTGTGGATGTTCCCGATGGCGATTGCCTGCGGCAATACCTTCGTGCTGAAACCGTCGGAGCAAGATCCGCTGGTGACGGAAAAACTCGTGCGCCTGGCCTTGCAGGCGGGCATCCCGGCCGGCGTGCTGAACGTGATACACGGCGGCGAAGACGTGGTCAACGCCCTGTGCGACCATCCGGACATCAAGGCGATCTCGTTCGTGGGATCGAGCAAGGTGGGCACGCATGTGTACCAGCGCGCCAGCCTGAACGGCAAGCGCGCGCAATGCATGATGGGCGCCAAGAACCACGCCGTTGTCTTGCCTGATGCCAATAAAGAACAGACGTTGAACCAGTTGCTGGGCGCCGGTTTCGGCGCGGCCGGCCAGCGCTGCATGGCCGCTTCCGTGGCCGTGCTGGTGGGCGCGGCGCGCGAGTGGCTGCCGGAATTGTCGGCCAAGGCACAAACCCTGACGGTGGGCGCGGGCAAGGATAATCCTGACCTGGGTCCCGTGATTTCCTGCGCGGCGAAAGAGCGCGTCTTCAGCCTGGTCGCCAAAGGCATCGAGCAGGGCGCCGTGCTGACCCTCGATGGCCGCGACGTGAAGGTCGATGGCTATCCGAACGGCAACTTCGTCGGACCGACGATTCTGTCCGGCGTGAAACCCGGCATGGTCGTGTATGACCAGGAAATCTTTGGCCCGGTATTGATCGTCGTCGAAGTCGATACCCTCGATGAAGCGATCGCCCTGGTCAACGCGAATCCGAACGGCAATGGCACGGCGCTGTTCACGCAAAGCGGCGCGGCCGCGCGCTATTTCCAGGAAGAAATCGACGTGGGCCAGGTCGGCATCAACGTGCCCATCCCCGTGCCCGTTCCCCTGTTCAGCTTTACGGGATCGCGTGGCTCCAAGTTGGGCGACCTGGGTCCGTTCGGCAAGCAAGTCGTGCTGTTCTACACGCAGACGCAAACGATTACCCAGCGCTGGTTCACGGACGCGGCCTCGGTGGGCAAGGTCAACACCACCATCAGCCTCAAGTAAGGAATTGCCATGGACTTTGAACTGAGCGACGAGCAGCGCGAGTTCCAGCAGGCGGCGCGCGCGTTTGCCGAAGGCGAACTGGCGCCGCACGCGGCGCATTGGGATGCGGAATCGATCTTCCCCGTGGACACCATTGCCAAGGCGGGCGAGATGGGCTTTTGCGGCCTGTACACGCCGCAGCGCTGGGGCGGCCTGGGCCTGTCGCGCCAGGATGCGGCCATCGTCTTCGAGGAGCTGGCCGGTGGCTGCACCTCGACCACGGCCTACATCACGATCCACAACATGGCCACCTGGATGCTGTCGCGCTGGGGGCAGGAAGCCCTGTGCGACGAGTGGGTGCCGGCTATGGCCGCTGGTCAGAAGCTGGCCAGCTATTGCCTGACGGAACCGCAGTCGGGTTCTGATGCGGCGTCCTTGCGCACCAAAGCCGTCCGGGATGGCGATTTTTATGTGCTGGACGGCACGAAAGCGTTTATCTCGGGCGCGGGCCAGACGGATATGCTGATCGTCATGGCGCGCACGGGCGGCGAGGGCGCGGCCGGCATTTCCGCGTTTGCCGTGCCGGCGAACTTGCCCGGCATCGTGTATGGCAAGAAAGAAGAAAAGATGGGCTGGAACAGCCAGCCCACGCGCATCATCAGTTTCGACCAGGTCAAAGTGCCTGTCGGTAACTTGCTGGGCGCGGAAGGCGAAGGCTTTGCCATTGCCATGAAGGGCATCGATGGCGGGCGCATCAATATCGCCGTATGCTCGGTGGGCACGGCGCAGGCGGCCCTTACGCGGGCGCAAGCCTACATGAAGGAGCGCACGCAATTCGGCCGCGAACTGGCGCAATTCCAGGCCTTGCAATTCAAGCTGGCCGACATGCTGACGGAACTGGTGGCGGCGCGCCAGATGGTGCGCCTGGCGGCCTGGAAACTGGACCAGGAAAGCCCGGACGCCACCGCGTATTGCGCCATGGCCAAGCGTTTCGCCACGGATGTGGGTTTTAATGTGGCCAACGATGCGCTGCAATTGCACGGTGGCTACGGCTACATCCGCGAGTATCCGCTTGAGCGCCACGTGCGCGACACGCGGGTACATCAAATCCTGGAAGGGACGAATGAAATCATGCGCCTGATCGTCGCGCGAGCGATTTTGAAAGATGGCGCCACGGAGACCTTACGATGACTAAAGTGTATACCAACCTGCTGCTGGAACGCCGTGGCCACACGGCCCTGGTGACCCTCGACAACCCGCCCGCCCACACGTGGACTTTGGCCAGCCTGAACGCGCTGACGCAACTGGTGGCCGACCTGAATGCCGACCCGGAAGTCTACGCGCTGGTGATCACGGGCGGCGGCGCCAAGTTCTTCTCGGCCGGCGCCGATCTGAAAGTGTTTGCCGACGGCAACAAAGACACGGCGTTCGCCATGGCTGCCGCGTTTGGTGTGGCCTTCGAGGCATTGTCCGCGTTTCGCGGCGTCAGCATCGCCGCCATCAATGGCTATGCCATGGGCGGCGGGCTCGAATGCGCGCTCGCTTGCGACATTCGCATCGCCGAGGAACATGCGCAAATGGCCTTGCCGGAAGCGTCCGTCGGCCTGCTGCCGTGCGCGGGCGGCACGCAGCACTTGCCGTGGCTGGTGGGCGAAGGCTGGGCCAAGCGCATGATCTTGTGCGGCGAGCGCGTCGATGCGGCCAAGGCCCTGGCCATCGGCCTGGTCGAGGAAGTTGTGCCAACCGGCAAGGCCGCCGCCACGGCGCTGGCGCTGGCCGCCAAGGTGGCGCGCCAGAGCCCCAGCAGCGTGACGGCGTGCAAGACCCTGATCCAGGGCGCGCGCAGCCATCCGCTGGTCAAATCCCTGCCCGACGAACGCACCCTGTTCCTGGGCCTGTTCGATACGCAAGACCAGAAAGAGGGCGTGCAAGCGTTCCTGGAAAAACGTCCGGCGGAGTGGAAGAATGGGTGAGACCGTCAAGATAGAAGAACGCGACTGCCCCGGCGGCATGAAGCTGGGCGTCATCACCCTCGACGCACCGAAGTCCTTGCACGCGCTGACCCTGGACATGATACGCGCCATCGATGGCGCCCTGGTGCGCTGGGCCGGTGACGACGCCATCGCCTGCGTGGTGCTGCAGTCGTCGACCGACAAGGCCTTTTGCGCGGGCGGCGATGTGCGCAGCCTGCGTTCGGCCGTGGTCGAGCAGCCGGGCGTGGTGCCGAATCCGCAGGCGCTGGCCTTCTTTGCCGAGGAATACCGGCTCGACCACCGCATCCACACCTATGTGAAACCGCTGCTGGTGTGGGGCGGCGGCATCGTCATGGGCGGCGGCCTGGGCCTGATGGCGGGCGCCAGCCACAAAGTGGTGACGGAAAGCACGCGCATCGCCATGCCGGAAATTTCGATAGGCCTGTTTCCCGACGTGGGCGGCAGCTGGTTCCTGGGCCGCATGCCGGGCCGCAGCGGCCTGTTCCTGGGCTTGACGGGTGCGCCGATGAACGCGGCCGATGCCCTGTTTGCGGGCCTCGGTGATTATTTCCTGCGCCAGGAAGAGCGCGCCATGGTGCTCGACGCGCTGGCGCTGGCGCAATGGCAAGTGGATGCGCCCGCGAACCACCAGCAGCTGAGCCGTTTGCTGCGCGGCTTCTCGGCCCCTGCATCGATGCTGCCCGTCTCCGAAGTGCACGCCAACTTCGACGCCATCGCCGCGCTGACGCAAGCGCCCACTCTGCCCGAAGTGGTGGCCGCCATTGCCGCATATGACGGCGACTCGGCCTGGCTGCAAAAGGCGGCTCACTCGCTGGACAAGGGCGCGCCCAGTTCGGCTTCGCTGGTGTGGGCCATGCGTATACGCACGCGCCACCTGAGCCTGGCGCAAGTATTTCAGCTGGAATTGATTGTCGCCGTGCAATGTTGCGCCCATGGTGACTTCAGCGAAGGCGTGCGCGCCTTGCTGATCGACAAGGACAACGCGCCGCAGTGGCAGCCGGCCAGCCTGGCCGACGTCAGCGCAGCGTATCTCAATGAATATTTCAAGGCGCCATGGACACAGCATCCATTGGCGGATCTACATTAAATAAAAGAATAACTGGAGACTTTCACCATGCAACATATCGCTTTCATCGGCTTGGGCAACATGGGCGCGCCGATGGCCCGCAACCTGGTGGCCGCCGGCTTCCACGTCTCCGTGTTCGATCTGGCGCCGGCGGCAGTGGCGTCGCTGGTCGAAGCGGGCGCCACCGCGGCCGCATCCGCCAGCGCCGCCGTGCAGACGGCCGACGCCGTCATCACCATGCTGCCAGCCAACAAGCACGTGCAGGAACTGTATCTGGGCGCCGGCGGCGTGCTCGACTCGGCCAAGCCCGGCGCCCTGTTCATTGATTGCAGCACCATCGCGGCCGACGTGGCACGCCAGGTGGCGCAGGCGGCCAGCGAGCGTGGCTTTGCCATGCTTGATGCGCCCGTCTCGGGCGGCACGGCGGGCGCGGCGGCCGGCACCCTGACCTTCATCGTCGGCGGCAGCGTAGCGGCTTTGCAACAGGCGCGGCCCCTGCTGGAAAAGATGGGCAAGAACATCTTCCATGCGGGCGAGGCGGGTGCGGGCCAGGTGGCGAAGATTTGCAACAACATGCTGCTGGGTATTTTGATGGCGGGTACGGCCGAGGCGCTGAACCTGGGCGTGGCGCATGGCCTGGACCCGAAAGTGTTGTCCGACATCATGGCCAAGAGCTCGGGCCGCAACTGGACCCTGGAAGTGTACAACCCGTGGCCCGGCGTCATGGAGGGCACGCCCGCGTCGCGCAATTACACGGGCGGCTTCGGCACGGCGCTGATGCTGAAAGATCTGGGCCTGGCACAGCAGTCGGCCTTGTCGGCAAATGCGCCCACGCCACTGGGCGGGCTGGTGCGCCAGTTGTACCAGATGCATGCGCAAGCCGGTTATGCGCAGCAGGATTTTTCCAGCATCGTGCACATGCTGCAGCCTGGTTTGCAAACGCCTGCCGCCTGAGAAATTTTGGGCAAAAAAAAGCCCGCTGGTAAAAGCGGGCTAAATCCAATTCTTGGAAGAGTTGGAGGAGACAGATGCATTATGCTGCATCGCCACATATAACTCCAATTTATCTTTGGAATATCAAGTATATATTTCTGTGATATCTCTTCCCGGTAGCCGCGCAGCGGCTATCGTTCCCACAACTCAGGCCGGATTGCAGGCGATCTTCACCGTCGTCACATTCGCTTCGCCCATGGTGCCTTTTTCGGTACCTGTCACCAGGTCGCACTGCAGACCTTTCGGCTGGACAGAGACGCTGACGGCATAGGTTTTGCCATAGTCGACAGAGCCGACCATGGTAAAGCTTGTGGCGTCCTTGGCCACCGTGGTTGTTGCATTGCCGTTAATCAGCACCAGGCCGTCCACCGTCAGGCCGGAAACCGTGCCGCCCACGGTATACGTGTTTTGCAAACAAGAAACAGCGGCGCTGATGTTGATGTAATGACCTGCCGAACCGGAACCACCACTGATGCCGCAATTCATGTGGGCAGGCTGGGTTTGCACGGTGATGTTGTAGTCGGTGCCATAGTCGATGCGCTTTTTAAAGGTAAACGAGGTCTGGCCGGCGTCAACCGGGAGGTTCTCCCCGCCGTTGGCCAGGACCAGGCCATTGTTGTTCAAGTTGCTGATGCTGCCGCCGACCTCATACGTGGCCTTGCCGCCGCAAGCGGCCAGTCCCAGGGTCAGCAGCAGCGCGGCGAGTGGGCGCAAGCAGGATAACTTCATGTATTTCTCCAAAAAATAGGTGACGGATCGCAGGATTACTGCGGCGTGCAGTCAAGTGTGGCCGCGGTCGTAGCGGCAGAACCCATCGTGCCGACCGTATCGCTGGCGTCGGCACTCTTTGAACCCTGGAAACGGCACATCAGCCCCGTTGGCTGAGTCAGTATGGAAATGCCGTATGCGGCACCGTCAGCAACGCTTGGGAATTCGTAGGAGCTGACGCCAGCCAGTGGGCTGGTGCCGTCGGGACCCATCACCAGGTGCAAGCCGCCGGCGGTCAGGCCCGTGATCGTTCCGCTCAGCGGGTAGGTATTGGTCGTGCAGGTCACCACGGCGGTGCTCACGGTATAGCTAGTTGCCTTGCCGCTGCCATTGGTAATACTGCAAACGGCACCCTTTGGCTGCTGCGCGATGGTGATGTCGTAGTGGTCATCGGTCTTGGCCAGCTTGGTGAAAACAAAGGAGGTCTGGCCTGCAGGAACAGGCAAGCTTTCGCCATTATTCATCAGAATCAGGCCATCTTTTGCCAGATTGACGATTCGGCCACTCAGATACAGGTTGCCGCCGCTGCCGCCGCAAGCTGCCAGTGTGACAGCGCAAGCCGCCGCCAGCATCGAGCGCAGGTACAAATTTTTCATACATTCTCCAAAACGAATTAGGTTGGGTAGCGCAACGCGGACGCTGGCGCCGCATTGGAATGGCGCCTATTTTAGTCTATCTGGCATGCTGAATGATCTTGCCTTGTATCACCCTGTAACAATTTTTCGCCGGGAATCGCTGGCCCGGCCCCATTTCACAGGACGCAGCCAAGCCGGCGGCGGCGATCAGTGCGACAATACATGCAGCCTGCGCATCGTGGCGCGGCATCCACCGTGAGTCCCATGTCCTTTGCCCCTGTCAAACCCGCCGTGCCGCCCAAGGCCATCCTGTTCGACCTCGACGATACCTTGTGGCCCATCGCGCCCGTGATTGCCGCCGCCGAAACCCTGCTGCACGACTGGCTGGCCACGCATGCGCCCAAGGTGGCGCAGCAGTTTTCCATCGAGCTGTTGCGCCAGCACCGGCTGGCCATGCTCAAAGAACAGCCGCATTTCCATGGCAATTTGATCGAGCTGCGCCGCGCGGGGCTGCTGGCCGCCTTCGAGGCGGCCGGCGAGGATTCCTCTCTGGTCGAGCCGGCCATCGTGCACTTCCTGGCCGCGCGCAACCGCGTCCAGCCGTATGACGACGTCTTGCCTGGCCTGGCCTGGATGCGCCAGCGCATGCTGGTCGGCTCGATCTCGAATGGCAATGCGGACCTTGAAATTATCGGCCTGGCGCAGCATTTCAAGGTATCGATCGCCGCCAGCGATTTCGGTGTAGCCAAGCCCGACGCCAGCATCTTCCTGGCCGCTTGCGCGGCGCTGGACGTGGCCCCGCATGAAGCCGTGTATGTGGGCGACGACCTGTATTTCGATGTGACGGGAGCGCAGGGGGCGGGCATGCGTGCCGTCTGGATGAACCGCAAGGGCAGCGATGCCCACCTGGCCGCCGGCGTGCAGCCCGACGCCATCTGCGGCAACTTTGACGAGTTGCTGCTGTGGCTGCAGGGGCAGCTGGAAGATTGATCGCCGCCGGACGGGCGAACGTGCATAATAGGCGCTGTTACTGCACGTTCGGCCGCTGTTGTTGCCGCTTGATTAACAATATGCTTGTTTAAAGAATATTTGCTTACCTAAGACACCATGCAACTCGATACACGTGCCCAAACACTGCTGAAAGCCCTGGTCGAGCGATATATCGCCGACGGCCTGCCGGTCGGTTCGCGCGCCCTGTCGAAAATTTCCGGCCTGGACCTGTCGCCGGCCACCATCCGCAACATCATGGCCGATCTGGAAGAGCTCGGCTATGTGTCCAGTCCGCACACCTCGGCCGGGCGCATCCCCACGCCGCGCGGCTACCGCATTTTTGTCGACACCTTGCTGACCGTCCGGCACCTGGACGAGCATCTGGTGGAGTCGCGCATGCGCCTGCAGACGCCGCAACCGCAAAAAACCATCGCCAACGCGGCGCAGATGCTGTCGTCGCTGTCGCAGTTTGCCGGCGTCGTGCTCAGTCCGCGCCGTGAATCCGTGTTCCAGCAAATCGAATTCCTGCGCCTGTCCGAAAAGCGCATCCTGCTCGTTATCGTTGCCCCCGGCGGCGACGTGCAGAACCGTTTATTGCTGACGGAGGCCGACTATACGCCGGCGCAACTGGTGCAATCGGCCAACTATATCAACCAGAATTATGGCGGCCTGTCATTCGACGCCGTGCGCGTGCGCCTGCAGGGCGAACTGCGCCAGTTGCGCGACGACATGGGCAGCCTGATGCAGGCGGCCGTGGAAGCGGGCAGCGAAGCGATGGCCGATCATAGCGACGATATGGTGATTTCCGGTGAGCGCAACTTGCTCAGCGTGAGCGATCTGTCATCGAATATGCACTCGCTGCGCCAGATGTTCGACATGTTCGAGCAAAAAACGGGCTTGATGCAGCTGCTCGACGTGTCGAGCAAGGCGACGGGCGTGCAGATTTTCATCGGCGGCGAATCGAACCTGGTGCCGATGGACGAGATGAGCGTGGTGACGGCGCCGTATGAAGTCAACGGCAAGATCGTGGGAACGTTGGGAGTGATCGGACCGACGCGCATGGCCTACGAGCGCGTCATCCCGATCGTCGATATCACGGCTAAATTACTGTCGAGCGCACTCAGCCATCATTAATCGTACTGCCAGCCGCGCCAGCCGCCCCGTGGGAGCGGCAAGCGTGGGTCAGGCGGTTTTATGCGGGCAAGCCGTCTTGATGCAGTTGCCGTAGATGGCCAAGGCGTGTTCGGCGATCTTGAAGCCGCGCTCTTCGGCCACTTTTTGCTGGCGGATTTCGATCTCTTCGTCGAAGAATTCTTCGACCCGGCCACAGTCGAGGCACACCAGATGGTCGTGGTGGGAACCTTCGTTGAGTTCGAAAATTGCCTTGCCGGTTTCAAAATGGTTGCGGTTGAGCAAGCCTGCCTGTTCAAACTGCGTCAGGACACGGTAGACAGTTGCCAAACCGACATCCATGTTGTCGGCCAGCAGAATTTTATAGACGTCTTCCGCTGTCAGGTGGCGTACCGGGCTACTCTGGAAGATATCGAGTATCTTCAGGCGTGGCAGGGTGGCTTTCAGGCCGCTTGCCTTGAGATCACTAGGATTGTTACTCATGTTTGTTGCTCGTATGTGGGTCAGGTGCTTTATCATATAGCGTTTTGTCGGGGAGTGCCAAAATATGCATTTTTTGGCAGGCCGGTCACTCCTGGCGTTTTGTTCATCCAATTGAGGTCATTTATGCGCGTAACCCCGGCTGTATTGCCATCTCTCTGGCACCGTATTTCATTTCGAGCACCAGTCGTGGCAGGCATGGTCTGTGTCGCGCTGGTCATGTCCGGCTGCGCCAGCCGCGGTATCCTGGGCGAAAAGCCGGCGGTGACGCTCAAGGAAGGCCAGGAAGTCGTTCCGGAAAAAGGTGCGCAGACCACCACGGTGACGCCGCTGCAGAAATTCATGTGGTTTTTTTCGCCCTACCGTCCTGACATTCAACAAGGCAATTTTGTCTCCGAAGAGATGCTGGCCCAGTTGAAAGTAGGCATGACGCGCGATCAGGTACGTTTCGTCCTCGGCACCTCGCTGTTGACCGACATTTTCCATGCCGACCGCTGGGATTATCCATTCCGCCTGGCCCGGGGCAGTGGCGAAACCACCAGCAGCCGCGTGGTTGTGTTCTTTGATAAAGAAGGCAAGGTGGCACGTTTCGAAGGCGGCAACTTGCCGACCGAGAAAGAATACATCGACCGCATCGCCGGTCCGTCGCCGTTCGCCAAGGTCGCCAAGGCCGACGTGCCTGCCGCCGCCGTGCCGTCGCCCGTGGCGCCGAGCGCCGTGCCCGTACCGGCCGATGCCGCCCCTGCCATTCCCGTGAGCAAGCCTGACGTTGCACCGGCACCTGCCGCCGAGCCTGCACCCACTGCCGAACCCACCAAATAAGTTGCTGTAAGAGAATAAAATGACTGAACTGAAAATCGCCATCGCTGGCGCCAGCGGCCGCATGGGCCATATCCTCATCGAAGCGGTCAGCAATGCACCCGACGCCGTGCTGGCCGGTGCGCTCGACCGCGCTGGCTCGCCATCCGTCGGCCAGGATGCCGCCGCTTTCCTGGGCAAGCCGGCCGGCGTGCTGATCGAGTCCGATTTGGCCACCGGCCTGGCCGGCGCCGATTACCTGATCGACTTCACGCGTCCCGAAGGCACTTTGCAGCACCTGGCGTATTGCGCCGAGCACGGCATCAAGATGATCATCGGCACTACCGGCTTCGATGACGCGGGCAAGGCGGCCATTGCCGCCGCCGCCGAAAAGACGGCCATCATGTTCGCGCCGAACATGAGCGTGGGCGTGAATGTCACCATGAAGTTGCTGGAACTGGCGGCAAAAAGCCTGTCCGAAGGCTACGACATTGAAATCATCGAAGCGCATCATCGGCACAAGGTCGACGCGCCATCGGGCACCGCCCTGCAAATGGGTGAAGTGGTGGCCGGCGCCCTGGGCCGCGACTTGAAAGAGTGCGCCGTGTACGGCCGCGAAGGCGTGACGGGCGAACGCGATCCGTCGACCATCGGCTTTGCCACCATCCGCGGCGGCGATATCGTCGGCGACCATACGGTGCTGTTTGCCGGCATCGGCGAGCGCATCGAGATCAGCCACAAGTCGAGCAGCCGCGTCACCTACGCCCACGGCGCCCTGCGCGCCGCGCGTTTCCTGGCCGACAAGCCGACGGGCCTGTACGACATGCAGGATGTGCTGTCGCTGAAGAACTGAGGAGTACCATGGCCACTGCCATCCTGAATGGAAAAGACATCATCGACGCAGCGAGCTTTCACGCGCAATGCGTGCCAGCCTTCGGTTTCCCCGCGTTCTACGGCAACAGCATGGATGCCTGGGTCGATTGCCTCAGCTATCTGCGCGACGACGAAAACATGACGCAGTTCCGTTTGAAACCGAACGAAGTGCTGGAAATCGTGGTGCAGGACGCTGACGCGATGAAGGCGCAAGTACCTGATTTACTGGAAGAAATCACGTTCTGTATCGCCGGCATCAATGAGCGCTATGAAGATTATGGCGAAAAGCCGGCGCTGAAGCTGGTATTGAAGTAGGTCGGATTAGCGCGCAAGCGCGTAATCCGACATACCCAACATTTACACCACCTTGCGTTCGCGCAAGCCGTCGATCTGGCCGCTATCGAGGCCCAGCCACTGCTGCAGCACTTCCTGCGTATGCTGCCCCAGCAACGGCGGTGGCAAGCTGTATTGCACCGGCGAGGCCGACAGGCGCACGGGATTGGCCACCAGGGCCACCGTGCCCGCCGTCGGATGCGGCATCTGCACTTTCAAGCCACGCGCCACCACTTGCGGGTCGGCAAACACCTGGTCGATGCGGTTGACGGGACCGCACGGCACGGCTTGCGCCTCGAAGGCGCTGATCCACTCGGCCGTCGTGCGCATGACCGTGGTCTGGCGCATCAAGGGAATCAGGATCGCCCGGTTTGCCACGCGCTGCGGGTTGCTCATGAAACGTTCATCCTGCGCCCATTCCGGGTGGCCGGCGACGGCGCAAAAGCGCGAGAATTGCCCATCGTTGCCGATCGCCAGAATCATGTCGCCATCGGCCGTCGGGAAGTCTTGATACGGCACGATGTTCGGATGCGCATTGCCCATGCGCTGCGGCACTTTTCCCCCACACAAGTAATTGGCCGCCTGGTTGCCCAGCGCCGCCACTTGCACGTCCAGCAAGGCCAGGTCGATATGCTGGCCCAGGCCCGAGCGCTCGCGTTCGGCCAGCGCCGCCTGCACGGCGATGGTGGCGTACAGGCCCGTCATGATGTCCGTTTGCGCCACGCCCACTTTTTGCGGCCCGGCGCCCGGCTGGCCATCGGGCACGCCCGTGATGCTCATCAAGCCGCCCATGCCCTGGATCAAAAAGTCATAGCCGGCGCGCGCCGCATACGGCCCATCCTGGCCAAAACCCGTGATGGAGCAGTACACGAGGCGCGGATTGAGTGCCAGCAAGCTGGCCGCATCGAGGCCATATTGCTTCAAGCCACCCAATTTGAAATTTTCCAGCAAGACATCCGCTTCGGCGGCCAGCTGGCGCACCAGCGCCTGGCCTTCGGGCGCGGCCAGGTCGATGCACAAGGAGCGCTTGTTGCGATTGGCGCACTGGAAATAGGCGGCCTCGGCGGTGTCGCGGCCGTCCTCGTCTTTCAGATACGGCGGCCCCCAGGAGCGCGTGTCGTCGCCGCGGCCCGGCTGTTCAACCTTGACCACGTCGGCGCCCAGGTCGGCCAGCATTTGCCCGGCCCACGGGCCGGCCAGCACGCGCGACAGGTCCAGCACGCGCAAGCCGCTCAAAGGTACGGGCCGCAGGGTGGCGGCAAAGGTGGAAGCCAAGGCGTCCATCAGTTGCTGAAGGCGGCGATGCCGGTGATGGCGCGGCCGATGATCAGCGCGTGCACATCGTGCGTGCCTTCATAGGTGTTGACCACTTCCAGGTTGACCAGGTGGCGGATGACGCCGAACTCGTCGGAAATGCCGTTGCCGCCCATCATGTCACGCGCCACGCGGGCGATGTCGAGCGCCTTGCCGCAGCTGTTGCGTTTCATGATCGAGGTGATTTCCACGGCAGGCGAACCTTCATCCTTCATGCGGCCCAGGCGCAAGCAGCCTTGCAAGCCCATGGTGATTTCCGTCAACATATCCGCCAGTTTCTTTTGCACCAGCTGGTTCGCGGCCAGCGGACGGCCGAATTGCTGGCGGTCCATCGTGTACTGGCGCGCCTTCAGATAGCAATCTTCCGCCGCGCCCAGCGCGCCCCAGGCGATGCCGTAGCGGGCGCTGTTCAGGCAAGTAAATGGACCCTTCAAGCCGCGCACATCGGGGAAGGCATTTTCTTCCGGACAAAACACTTCATCCATGACGATTTCACCGGTGATGCTGGTGCGCAAGCCGACCTTGCCGTGGATTTCCGGCGCCGACAAACCCTTCCAGCCTTTTTCCAGCACGAAGCCGCGGATCGCGCCTTCATCATCCTTGGCCCAGACGACGAACACGTCGGCAATCGGGCTGTTGGTGATCCACATCTTGGCGCCGGACAGGCTATAGCCGCCCGGCACCTTGCGCGCACGCGTGACCATGCTGCCCGGATCGGAGCCGTGGTTCGGTTCCGTCAGGCCGAAGCAGCCGATGAATTCGCCCGTCGCCAGTTTCGGCAGGTATTTCTGTTTCGTTTCTTCGTTGCCGAAGGCATGGATAGGCACCATCACCAGCGACGATTGCACGCTCATCATCGAGCGGTAGCCCGAATCGACGCGCTCGACTTCGCGCGCGGCCAGGCCGTAGCAGACGTAGTTCAGGCCGGCGCCGCCGTATTCTTCGGGTATGGTCGTGCCCAGCAAGCCCAATTCTCCCATTTCGCGGAAGATGGCCGCGTCCGTGCGGCCATGGCGGAACGATTCGAGGACGCGCGGCACCAGGCTGCCCTGGCAATAGTCGCGGGCCGCTTCCAGCACGGCGCGTTCGTCGCCCGTCAGTTGTTCTTCCAGTAACAGGGGGGAATTCCAGTCGAATACGGTTTTGCTCATCACAGGCCTCGCAGGTGAGCGCCGGTGATCGGCGCAAGATTGAATATGGCTCATGGTAGGTTCTTGCCTAGCCTTGCGCAAACGATTTTTTCGCACCCAGACATGCGTGCTGCGCATATCTTGCGGCATACTGATGTTCTTTCACCGGCCGGATACACCATGTCACGCAAAATCCCGATGCTGCAGGCGCTCAATTGTTTCGAGGCGGCCGCGCGTCACCAGAGCTACACGCACGCGGCGCGCGAACTGTCGCTGACGCAAAGCGCCGTGTCGCGGCAGATTTCATCACTGGAAAGCTTTCTGGGTGTGCAACTATTCCAGCGCACGCGCCATGGCGTGTTGCTGACCAGCGCCGGCGCCGCGTATGCGCGCCAGATCGCGGCGCGCCTCGATGGCCTGGAGCGCGACACGCTCGACACCATGGCGCGCCAGGGCGGCGGCGGGGCCTTGCAGCTCGCTTCCGTGCCCACCTTTGCCACGCGCTGGCTGATGCCGCGCCTGGGCTCGCTGGCAGGGCGGCACCCCGACATCGTCGTGCATATCGACGCGTATACAAAACCGTTCATGTTTGCCGATACGGAATACGACGGCGCCCTGTATGCAGGCACGCCCGAGCAGCTGGCGCGCTGGCCCGGCACGCGCGCCACCTTGCTGATGCACGAAGAAATCGTGCCCGTCGCCAGCCCGCGCCTGCTGGCGGCGCGCAGCGACTGGCAGCCGCAGGATGTATTGGAACTGACCTTGCTGCAACAAAGTACGCGTCCGGGTGCCTGGCGCCAGTGGTTTGACGCCATGCAGGTCGACGGGGAACTGGCCCGTTATGGCGCCCGCTATGAATTGTTTTCCATGCTGGCCATGGCGGCCGTGCAAGGGCAAGGGGCAGTCCTGCTGCCACGCATGCTGGTCGAAGCGGAACTGGCGCGTGGCGAACTGCGCATCGTCTGCGAGCGCCCACTGCGCGGCCAGCGGGCGTATTACCTGATCACGCCCGAAGCGGCGCATGAAAAGACGGCCATGCAGCAATTGCGCGCCTGGCTGCAGGACGAAGCGGCTTAGAGCCTATCCCAGTAGATGAATACATCCCCTGCTGGCGCCCCTCAGAAGCGGGGACGGCGTTGCTCGTCGTCGCGTGGCTCGCCACGCGTCCTCCTCACGCCTTGTCCGCGCTCCTGATGAACTGCCAGCAGAAGACGCTCCCTACTGGGATAGACTCTTAAACGACTTTGCCGGTCTCGAAATGGGGATTGTCGATCAGGCCGATCTGGTTGCCGAACGGGTCGAGCAATTCCACCGTGCGGATGCCGTCGCCCACATCCGTGATCGGATGGTGCAGGGTGCCGCCCAGCGCAACGATGCGCTCGACTTCCTGCTCGATGCCGTCCACGCCCCAGTACGTCAGGCTGCCTTGCGTGCCCGGTTCGCCGCCCGGCAGCAGCCCAAGTTCGAAGCCGCCGATGGCAAAACCCACATAAAACGGCTGGTCGAAATACGGCGCCGTGTTAAAGACCTGGCTGTACCAGGCTTTGGCCTGGTCCAGGTCGGGGACGGGATAGGTGACGGTGCGTAAACCCTTGATCATGTTCTGCTCCTGATAAATAAGAATGACATCATCATGCCACCGGCGCGCGCGTGGCGATTGGAAAAATGGAAGGTGCTCAAGCGCGCCGGCCTGACAGCCACGCCTCAGGCGAACTGCGGGCGAAGGCCTGAAAGTCGTGGATCAGGTGCGACTGGTCGAAATAACCGTATTGCAAGGCGACTTGCGCCCAGTCCGGCTGGCCCGCCAGGCGTTGCATGCCGGCGCTGGCAGCGCGGAAACGGCAGATGCGGGCAAACAATTTCGGGCTGATGCCGACGTGCTGGCGAAATTGCAGCGCCAGGTGCTGGCGCGATACGCCCAATTGCGCGGCCAATGCCTCCACGCGCACCTGGCCGCATGCCCGCTCGATGGCCGCGATGGCGTATGTGGCCGCGCCGGCCTGGCGCAGCGGCGGCGCGCTGCGCAGGCGCAGCAGCAGATAATCTTGTAAAACAGAAACTCTTTGTGCATTCGACAAGGGCTCGCTCCACAGCGCGTCACCGAGGCGTGCCGCCAGCTCACGGCCCCACAGTTGCTGCAGTCCCGTGCGGCCATCGCTCAGTTCGCACAAGGGCAGCTGGAAGAAGCGCGCCGCCGCGCCCGGCTTGAAGCGGGCCGCCACCGTCTGCACCAGCCCCTGGCTGGCGACGGCAATCGGCGCCGTCATCATGCCCACGGCAAAGCTGGCGTCCTGCTGGTCCTGGCACAGGATGTCGATGCAATTGTCCGGCAAGACCTGGTGCGTGACGGGCGTGGCGCCCGTTTGCACGCGGCAGGTCCAGACGCAGTCCAGCCACGGCCGCAGGGCGGGGATGGGCAGATATTCCTGGTAGACGATCATGGCCGGCTTTGATGCAAAGAACAAGATTGCCCATATATTACACAGCATAATCGTGCGCCGGCCAAAATTTGCCAGGCCGGGCCGCCAGCGCGCCGCGCTATCGGGCGGCGACAACCAGTATAATGCTCGGTTCATATCCACTATTGGCCGCACATCATGCAAGATAAATATAGTCCCGCCGACGTCGAACAAGCCGCCCAATCGCACTGGAAGGCGATCGACGCCTACAAAGCCGTCGAACACGACCCGCGTTTCCCAAAAGGCAAGTATTTTGCCTGCTCGATGCTGCCTTACCCTTCGGGCAAGCTGCACATGGGTCACGTGCGCAACTATACGATCAATGACGTGATGTACCGCTACCTGCGCATGAACGGCTACAACGTGCTCATGCCGATGGGCTGGGATGCATTCGGCATGCCTGCGGAAAACGCGGCCATGGCCAACAACGTGCCGCCCGCGCAATGGACGTATTCGAACATCGCCCACATGAAGCAGCAGATGGAATCGATGGGCCTGGCCATCGACTGGTCGCGTGAAATGACCGCCTGCAAGCCCGAATACTACAAATGGAACCAGTGGATGTTCCTGAAGATGCTGGAAAAAGGCATCATCTACAAAAAGACCGGTACCGTGAACTGGGACCCGATCGACCAGACCGTGCTGGCCAACGAGCAGGTGGTCGATGGCCGCGGCTGGCGTTCCGGCGCGCTGATCGAAAAGCGCGAAATCCCCATGTACTACGCGCGCATCACCGACTACGCGGAAGAATTGCTGGCGTATGTGGACGACAAGCTGCCGGGCTGGCCCGAGCGCGTGCGCACCATGCAGACCAACTGGATCGGCAAATCGACGGGCGTGCGCTTCGCCTTCCCGCACCAGATCAAGGATGCCGAAGGCGCCCTGATCGGCGACGGCAAGCTGTATGTGTTTACTACCCGCCCCGACACCGTCATGGGCGTGACCTTCTGCGCCGTGGCCGCCGAGCACCCGCTGGCCCTCCACGCCGCGCAAAGCAATCCCGCGCTGGCCGCCTTCAACGCCGAATGTAAACTCGGCTCCGTGATCGAAGCGGACATGGCAACGATGGAGAAGAAGGGCATGCCGACTGGCCTGTTCGTCACCCATCCGTTGACGGGCGCGCAAGTGGAAGTATGGGTCGGCAATTACGTGCTGATGACCTACGGCGATGGCGCCGTGATGGGCGTGCCGGCGCATGATGAACGCGATTTCGGCTTCGCCAAAAAATACAATCTGCCGATCAAGCAAGTCATCGAAGTCAAGGGTCAGCAATTTTCGACGGACGCCTGGCAGGAATCGTATGGCAGCAAGGACGGCGTCTGTGTCGCCTCCGGCAAATACGACGGCCTGCATTTCGCTTCCGCCGTCGATGCGGTGGCCGCCGACCTGGCAGACCTGGGCCTGGGCGAAAAGAAAACCACGTTCCGCCTGCGCGACTGGGGCATTTCGCGCCAGCGCTACTGGGGCACGCCGATCCCGATGATCCACTGTGCCGATTGCGGCGTGGTGCCGGTGCCGGAAAAAGATTTGCCGGTGGTGCTGCCGGAAGACTGCGTGCCGGACGGCACGGGCAATCCGCTGAACAAATATGAAGCCTTTTTGCAGTGCGACTGCCCGCAGTGCGGCAAGCCGGCGCGCCGCGAGACGGACACCATGGATACCTTCGTCGATTCGTCGTGGTATTACATGCGCTATACCTCGCCAGGCTCGAACGACGCCATGGTCGACGCGCGCAATGATTACTGGATGCCGATGGACCAGTACATCGGCGGCATCGAACACGCCGTCATGCACTTGCTGTACGCGCGCTTCTGGACCAAGATCATGCGCGATTTCGGCCTGGTCAAGTTCGACGAACCGTTCGTCAACCTGCTGACGCAAGGCATGGTGCTCAACGAAACGTACTTCCGCAAGGACGCGGTGGGCAAGACCACCTGGTTCAACCCGGACGACGTGCGCCTCTCGCTGGACGACAAAGGCCGTCCGCAAAGCGCCGTCCTGGTGGCCGATGGCCAGCCGGTGGAAATCGGCGGCACGGAAAAAATGTCGAAGTCGAAGAACAACGGCATCGACCCGCAAGCGCAGATCGAGCAGTACGGCGCCGACACGGCCCGTTTGTTTACCATGTTCGCCTCGCCGCCGGAACAGACGCTGGAATGGTCGGGCAGCGGTGTCGAAGGCGCGAACCGCTTCCTGCGCCGCGTGTGGAACTTCGGCTACGCCCAGTCGGCCACGATTCAAGCCGCGCTGGCTGGCGGCGCCGCACCTGCCACGGGCGACGCGCAGAAAAACCTGCGCCGCGAATTGCACAAGCTGCTGCAGCAAGCCGATTACGACTTGAAGCGCATCCAGTACAACACCGTGGTGTCGGCCTGCATGAAGATGCTCAATACGCTGGAATCGGCCAAGCTGGACGATAGCGCGCAGTCGAAGGCGCTGATCGCCGAAGGCTTCTCCATCTTCCTGCGCCTGCTCAATCCTGTCGCGCCGCACATCACCCACGTGCTGTGGCAGGAACTGGGCTACGCGGGCGTGGATGGCGACTTGCTCAACGTCGCCTGGCCGCAAGTCGACCCGGCCGCATTGGAACAGTCCGAGATCGAGATGATGATCCAGGTGAACGGCAAGCTGCGCGGCTCGATCACGGTGTCCAAGGATGCGGACAAGGCCAGCATCGAAGCGGCCGCGCTGGCGTGCGAAAGTGTGCAAAAGTACGTCGAAACCACGCCGAAGAAGATCATCGTCGTGCCAGGCAAGTTAATCAGCATCGTGGTGTAATCATGACGACTTCCTCTCAAGTATCGCTGTTGGGCCGCCGTGCCGTGCTGGCGTTGGGCCTGACCGTTCTGCTGTCGGCCTGCGGCTTTCATTTGCGCGGATCGAACGGCAGTTTCATGTTGCCGTTTGCGACGATGTACATCGGCTTGCCCGAGACATCGCCGCTGGCGATTGGCCTGAAGCGCTATATCCGCGCCATCGGCAGCACGGAGGTGGTGGGCACCAAGGATGGCGCTGACGCTGTCCTTGAAGTGCTCAGCGACCCGGAGAGGAATCGTAGCAAGACCATTTTGTCGCTGAACAAAAATGGCCGCGTACAAGAGTATCAACTTGGTTACTCGATCAATTTCCGCGTCCTGGACAAGGCCGGCAACCAGTTGCTGGCACCGACCACCATCAGCCTGGTGCGTCCGATTACCTTCGACGAATCGCAGGTACTGGCCAAGGAAACGGAAGAGGCGGCGCTGTACCGCGACATGCGCAACGACCTGGTGCAGCAGATCATGCGCCGCCTGGCCGCCATCAAGCCGGTGTTGCCGGCCATGTCGGTGGCGCCCGTGACGCCGGTCGCGCCGACAGCCCCGCAGCAGTAACGGGGACGCCATGCAATTGCGGATAGACGCGCTCGACGGGCATGTGGCCAAGCCGCTGGCGCAGCTGTATGTGATCACCAGCGACGAACACTTGCTGGCGCTGGAAGCGGCCGACAAGATCCGCCGCGCGGCGCGTGCGCAGGGGTACTCCGAACGCGACGTACTGACGGTGGAGCGCAGCTTCAAGTGGGGCGAACTGCTGGCGGCGAACCAGGAGCTGTCGCTGTTCGGCGATAAAAAACTGATCGAGCTGCGCATCCCCACCGGCAAGCCGGGCAAGGATGGCGGGGCGGCGCTGCAAAGTTATGCGAAAAACCTCAGCCCCGACAACCTGACCCTGATCACCCTGCCCAAGCTGGACTGGGCCACGCAGAAGGCGGCCTGGGTCGCCAGCCTGCAGCAGGCGGCCGTGTATATCGAGATTCCGAATGTGGAACGGGCGCAGTTGCCGGCCTGGATATCCCAGCGCCTGGCCGCGCAGGGCCAGAGCGCGGAGCGCGCCAGCATCGACTTCATCGCCGAACGGGTGGAGGGCAATTTGCTGGCGGCGCACCAGGAGATCCAGAAACTGGGTTTGCTGCACGCGGCGGGCAAGCTGACGTATGAGCAAGTGCAGGACGCGGTGCTGAACGTGGCCCGCTACGATGTCTTCAAGCTGTCCGAAGCCATGCTGGCCGGCGATCCGGCGCGCCTGGTGCGCATGCTCGAAGGCTTGAAAGGCGAGGGCGAGGCGCTGCCGCTGGTGTTATGGGCCGTCTCCGAGGAAATCCGCACGCTGTTAAAATTGAAGGCCGGCATGGCACAAGGGCGCCCATTGGGCGCGCTGCTGAAGGAATACCGCATCTGGGGACCGCGCGAGCGGATGATGGAACCGGCCCTGCGGCGCATCTCGCTGCCCGTGCTGGAAGCGGCGCTGCAGCAGGCGGCGCAGGTGGACAAGATGATCAAGGGCTTGCGCGCCAAGGGATATGCAGGCGATGCCTGGGATGCCATGCTGCAGCTGGGCCTGAAGATCGCCCGAGGCTAGTTTTTAACTATATGGATACGAGCATGGACATCACAGAATATATGCAGGACGTGGGCACGCGCGCGCGCGCCGCTTCGCGCGCCATGGCGCGTGCCGACAGCGCCACGCGCAACCGTGCCTTGACCCTGATCGCCGCCGCCATCGTGCGCGACGCGGACCTGCTGCGCGCGGCCAACCAGCGCGACCTCGACGCGGCCGCTGCCGCCGGCCTGGCACCGGCCATGCTGGACCGTCTGACTCTGTCCGACGCCGCCATTGCCACCATGGTCGAAGGCTTGACGCAAATCGTCGCGCTGGCCGACCCGATCGGCGAGATCTCGAACATGAAATTCCGCCCGACGGGCATCCAGGTGGGGCAGATGCGCGTGCCGCTGGGCGTCATCGGCATCATCTATGAAGCGCGTCCGAACGTGACGGTGGACGCGGCCGGCCTGTGCATCAAGAGCGGCAACGCGACGATTTTGCGCGGCGGCTCGGAAGCGATACACTGCAACCGCGCGCTGGCCAAGCTGGTGGCAGAGGGCTTGCTGGGCGCAGGTCTGCCGGCCGATGCCGTGCAAGTGATCGACACCACCGACCGCGCCGCCGTCGGCGCCCTCATCACCATGCCGCAATACGTGGACGTCATCGTGCCGCGCGGCGGCAAGGGATTGATCGCGCGCCTGATGGCCGAGGCCACCGTGCCGATGATCAAGCACCTCGATGGCATCTGCCACGTCTACATCGACGCCAAGGCCGATATCAGGAAAGCGATCGATATCGGATTCAACGCGAAGTGCCACCGTTACGGCACCTGCAACACCATGGAAACCCTGCTGGTGTCGCGCGCCGTCGCCGCTACCGTGCTGCCGCAGCTGGCCGAACTGTACCTGACCAAGCAGGTGGAACTGCGTGCCGATCCGGAAAGCCATGCGATCCTGGCCGCCGCCGCTTATCCGCACCTGGTGCCCGCCACCGAAGAAGACTGGTCCACCGAGTACCTGGCGGCGATCCTGTCGATCCGGATCGTCGAGGGCATCGATGAAGCGATGGACCATATCAACCGGTATTCGTCCAAGCACACGGAGTCCATCATTACGGAAGACTACAGCGATGCGCTGCGCTTCCTGCGCGAAGTCGATTCCGCCTCGGTGATGGTGAACGCCTCGACGCGTTTTGCCGATGGTTTCGAGTATGGCCTGGGCGCCGAGATCGGCATCTCGAACGACAAGCTGCACGCGCGTGGCCCGGTGGGACTGGAAGGCCTGACATCGCTCAAGTACGTGGTCTTTGGCCACGGCGAAGTCCGTAAATAGTCTCTTCGCGGGTTACCCACAAGGCGGCCCGCGCGCGCATTTTTCTCCACCTCTGACACTGGGAACCCCATGCTCTTTCTCTGGACCAAAGCCTTCCACATCATCTTCGTCATGTCCTGGTTTGCCGGCCTGTTTTATTTGCCGCGTATTTTCGTGAACCTGGCGATGGAGACGGAAACGGTGGCCACCGAGCGCTTGCTGCTGATGGCGCGCAAGCTGTACCGCTTCATGTCCCTGCTGGCGCTGCCGGCGATGGTGCTGGGGCTGGCCTTGATGTGGATGTTGTATGGCGGCGGTGAAGGGCGCATGAAGATGCCGGGCTGGATGCACGCCAAGCTGACGTTCGTGGTGCTGCTGCTCGGCTACCACCACGCCTGCGGTGCCATCCTGCGCAAGTTTGAAAAAGGCGTCAACAAGCGCAGCCACACCTGGTTCCGCTGGTTTAATGAAGTGCCGGTGGTGATGCTGCTGGCCGTCGTCGTGCTGGTCGTTGTCAAGCCTTTCTAAGGGAATCGAGATGAGTGCAAGCCAGAACAAAGTCGTGCAGTATTTCTTCGCGCCTCACTCGCCATGGACCTACCTCGGTCACGCGCGCCTGATGGCCATCGCCGCCAAGACGGGCGCACAGATCGACGTGCGTCCCTTCGACCTGGGCAAGGTTTTCAGCGTGTCGGGCGGCCTGCCGCTGGCCAAGCGCGCACCGCAGCGCCAGGCGTATCGCCTGGCCGAACTGGCGCGCTGGTCGGCCTTCTTGCAAGTGCCCTTGACCTTGCAGCCAAAGTTCTTCCCTGTGTCGCCGGAAGCGTCGGCCAAGCTGATCATCGCCACGCGCCTGGCGCACGGCGTGGAGGCGTCGCTGAACCTGGCGCACGCCATCATGCGCGGCCTGTGGGCCGAAGAGCGCAATATCGGCGATGAAGAGACACTGGTGCAGATCGCCATCGATGCGGGCTTCGAAGGCCGCCAGTTGCTGAAAACATCCGAAACGGCCAGCGTGCAGGCCGAATACGATGCCAACACGGAAGCGGCGACGGCCGCCAGCGTCTTCGGCTCGCCGTGGTACATCGTCGATGGCGAAGGGTACTGGGGCCAGGACAGGCTCGATTTTGTCGAGCGCGCGCTGGAGACGTTGTAGGTCGGATTAGCGCTGCGCGCGTAATCCGACAAGCGCAGTGTGCGGCATGTCGGCTTACGCCCTGACGGGCTAAGCCGACCTACGCCGACCTACGCCGACCTGCGCAAGATATTGGATGTAGGTCGGATTAGCGCTGCGCGCGTAATCCGACAAGTTTTGAAATTTTTAGTTAATTGTTTTTCAACGGATAAAAGGTACACCATGGCTTCATATTTTTGCCCATGCCCGCGCGGCATGGAAGCGGCGCTGGCCGAAGAACTGGGCGAGATCGCCCAGGATAGTTCGACCATGAAGGTCCACAACCAGGTACCGGGCGGCGTACACTGCTCGGGCGACCTGCTGGACGCCTACCGCATCAACCTGCATTCGCGCATCGCTTCGCGCGTGCTGATGCGCATGGCCCATTCCGGCTACAAGACGGAAAACGATATCTATGACCTGACCCTGGCGCAAGCATGGGAAGACTGGTTCGGCGTGCACCACACGATCCGCGTCGACGTCACGGCCGTGAAGTCGCCGCTGCGCAGCCTGGAATTCACGACACTGAAAATCAAGGATGCGATCTGCGACCGCTTCCGCGACCAGTTCAACGAGCGTCCATCGGTCAACACCAAGACGCCGGACATGCGCATCGTCGGCTTCCTCGACGCGCACACGTTCACCGTCTACCTCGACACCTCGGGCGAAGCCCTGTTCAAGCGCGGCTGGCGCGAAGAGACGGGTGACGCGCCGCTGCGCGAAAACCTGGCAGCCGGCCTGCTGCGCGTGTCGGGCTGGAAGCCGGGCATGGTGCTGTTCGACCCGATGTGCGGTTCCGGTACCATCCTGGCCGAAGCGGCGCAGATGCTGCAGGGCATTCCGCCGGGCGCCACGCGCCAGTTCGCCTTTGAAAACTTCCACGACTTCGATCCGGCGCCGTGGAATGCCATGAAAAACGCCATCAAGGTCAATCCGCTGCCGGCCGAACCGACGATTTTCGGCAGCGATATTTCGGGCGACATGGTGGCCATGACGCGCCATAACCTGCGTTGCGCCGGCGTGCGCTTCGACGTACCCTTGAAACAGATCGAGGCGCAGGAAGTCAAGCCGCCAAGCGACGTGCCGGGCATCATGCTGACCAACCCGCCGTACGGCGAGCGTATCGGCGTGCGCGGCGACAGCACCATCCCGGAAGATGAATTGTCGACCTCCTTCTATTCGGCCATGGGCACGACCCTGAAGCAGCGCTTCGCCGGCTGGACTGTGTTCCTCTTCACGGCCGACCTGGGCTTGCCCAAGCTGCTGCGGTTGAAGGAAGCGCGCAAGACGCCATTCTTCAACGGTGCGCTGGAATGCCGTTTGTTCCGCTTTGACATGGTCGCCGGGTACAACCGTCGTGAAGAAGCCAAGCCGAAGCCACAGCAGTAAGCGTTCACCGCAAGACACCCGCAGTAACCCCGCACGCGGACCGGAACCGGTCCGCGCGCCACTTTGGATCCGCCATGTTTCCCATCCCTCCGGCGAGTGTGCCGCCCGACCCGGTCACGCCCGTTCCGCCTCCCACCCCGAGCCACATGGCGCCGCTGAGTCGCGGTGCGCTGGCCATGCTGCTGGCCGGCCTGTCGATGCTGGGGCCTTTGTCGATCGACACCTATCTGCCCGCCTTTGGCGCGATCCAGGGTTCGCTGCAGGCGTCGCCGCTGGAAGTGCAGCAGTCGCTGACGTTCTACATGCTGGCCTTTGCCGGCATGGTGCTGTGGCATGGCGCGATCTCGGACGCCTTTGGGCGGCGCAACGTGGTGCTGGTATCGCTGCTGATGTTTGCCATCGGCTCGCTCGGTTGCGCTTCGGCGCACACGGTGCACTATCTGTGGTTCTTCCGCATCCTGCAGGGCGTCTCGGCCGGCGCCGGCGTGGTGATCAGCCGCGCCATCATCCGCGACCTGTATGCCGATGCGGCGGCGGCGCGTTTGCTGTCGCTGGTGACGATGATCTTTTCCATCGCCCCGGCCGTCGCGCCCATCCTCGGTGGCTGGATCGTCATCTGGTTCGACTGGCGCTCGATTTTCCTGTTCCTCGCCTTTTACACGGTGGTCCTGCTGGCGTTCTGCTACTGGCGCCTGCCCGAAACCCTGCCGATGGAAAAGCGCCAGCCCTTCAATCCCCGTTTCCTGGCGTCGAGCTATGGCCAGATCCTGCGCTCGCCCCTGTTCCACATCAAGGCCGGCATCGTCGCCCTCAATTTTGCGGGCCTGTTCCTGTTCATCACGGCCGCGCCGGAAATGCTGCCCAAGCAGCTGGGCCTGGGGCCATCGCAATTCGCCTGGCTGTTCATTCCCTGCGTGAGCGGGATTTTCATGGGCGCCCTGGCGGCCAACCGCATCGCCGGCAAGGTCACGTTCGCGCGCCAGATCGGCATCGGCTTTGCCTTCCTGCTGTGCGCTGCCAGCGTCAACGTCGTGTACCACCTGTTCCTGCCGCCATCGCTGCCCTGGTCGGTGCTGCCGCTGTTCTTCTACACCTTCGGCATGTCGCTGGTGGGGCCGGGCGCGACCCTGCTGGCACTGGACCTGTTCCCGCATATCCGCGGCACGGTCGCCTCGTGCCAGTCGTTCGCCAGCACCTTGCTCGGTGCCGTGGTGGCCGGCGTGATCTCGCCGCTGCTGTCCGGTTCCGTGCTGTGGCTGGCCTCGGGCCAGCTGGCGTTTTCGGGCCTGGCGCTGGCGCTGTGGCTGATATCGCGGCGCTTCCGCCAGCGTTTGCTGGGTTCCTTCAAGGCATAAGTTTCCATGGCAGAACGCTGGATTTATTTCAACTTAATTTTCTATATTGCAAGTAATATCCGGCGCTTATGATAAGATGACTTTTTACCCGGCATCCTCTCAGGCAGTCTATTTTTGGGTTACAGGAGTGGAGGATTCCTCAGAACGTGGCCGCGCTTTGCTGCTGAGCGCTCATCCTTTTCGAACCGGCAATGCCTGATACGATGCATCAATCTGATCACGATATTCGCAATCGCCTGCTGATTGCCCGCCTGCCGGCCATGCCGCAGATCCTCATCAAACTGATCGCCCACCTGCAGGCCGACGATGCCGGCATGCCGGAGCTGGCCGCCCTGATCGCCAAGGATGCGGGCATGACCAGCAAGATCCTCGGCGTGGCCAACAGCTCGGCCTACCATCGCCAGAGCAAGGTCGTCAGCCTGGAGCAATCGCTCGTCTCGCTGGGCACGGACATGATCAAGACCCTGGTCATCAGCGAATCCGTCTTCCAGACCTTCAACAGCTTTCCCCATTCCGGCAGCACGGATTTGCGCGCCTTCTGGAAAAGCTCGCTGTCGGCCGCCGTCATGGCGCGCGCGCTGGCCAAGGCCATGGCCTATCCGCACGTCGAGGAAGCGTATCTGGCAGGCTTGCTGCACAACGTGGGCCGCCTGGCCTTGCTGGCCACGGCGCCGAAGGAATACGCGTTCAATTTCACGGCGCGCGATGATGCCGCCCTGTGCGCGGTGGAGCAGCGCACCTTGCAGATCACGCATGCCGAGGCGGGCGCCTGGCTGATCGAGCGCTGGCAGCTCGACTCCTTCCTGGCCGACAGCGTGCTGTATCACCATGAACCGCTGGCGCGTCTGGAAGCCAGTCATCCCTTGATCCGCATCGTGCGCCTGGCGCACCTGCTGTGCTGCCATGCCGACGATGCGGAATCGATTGCGCAGGCGGCGCAATTCTGCGCGCTGGAGCTGGAGGTACTGGACAAGCTGTCCGGCGGTGTCGCGCGCCAGGTGGCGCAGGCCGCGCAGCACCTGGGCATCGACCTGACCGGCGCGGACGATATCGCCACCCCGCCCGCGTATGCTGCGCCACCCGTCGATCCGGTGCAGCAGCGCCTGTCCGACGACGTGCGCAACATGGTGCTGGTATCCGAAGTGGGGCAGACCTTTGCCCGGCAGCAGGGCGAGAGCAGCCTGCTCGAAGCCATCACGCGCTCGGCGCGCATCCTGTTCGATTTCGACACCGCCATCATCCTGCTGCAAAACGCCACCGGTCATGCGCTGGTGGGCGTGGCGGCGGGCGAGCATCAGCAGCGCCTGGCCGGCTTCTCGATCCCGCTGGCAAAGGGTGGGCCCCTGGCCGCCGCAGCGCTGGAATGCCAGCCGGCCTTTTTAAAACGCGATATGCCGGCGCTGGGCATCGTCGAGGAGCAGCTGTTTCGCATTCTCGGTACCGATAGCCTGGTCTGCATGCCTTTGGTGGTGGGCCAGCGCAGCCTCGGGGTGCTGATCGGCGGCGTGGCGGGGTGGCAGATTGCCGCTTGCCAGAAGCGCGAGGGTTTCCTGCGCGCGTATGCCAACCAGGCTGCCACGGCGCTGGAAACGGCCGTCCATGCGCGCGGCCTGGCACGGCGCCAGCTCGATCACGTGGCCGAGGAATACCGCGCCGCGTCGCGCCGCGTCGTGCATGAAGTGAATAATCCGCTGTCCATCATCAAGAACTACCTGAGCGTCCTCGATCACAAGCTGGAGAAACAGGAGCCGGTCAGCAGCGAAATGGCTATCCTGAACGAAGAAATCGACAGAGTCGGGCAGTTGATCGGCGGCCTGGCTGATCTGCTGCCGGCAACGGCCAGCGGCGTGACCGATTGCGCGCGCGTGGTCGACGATGTGCTGCGCTTGTTCCGCGCCACCGACTTCCTGCCGCCGAAGATCGAGGTGGTCACGCGCATGCAGGACGCGCCATGCGAGGTGGAGGCCGATGCCGACATGCTCAAGCAAATCCTGCTCAACCTGCTGAAAAACGCCGTCGAAGCCCTGCCCGATGGCGGGCGCATCGAAGTGGCGAACCGTGGCCACGTCAACCGCGACCGTCGCCTGTATCTGGAACTGTGCATCAGCGACAATGGCGCCGGCCTGGCGCCGGAAGTACTGGCCAATCTGTTTTCCCCTGTGCGCAGCAGCAAGGAAGGGGCGCATCACGGCCTGGGCTTGTCCATCGTGCATGACCTCGTCACGCGCCTGCATGGCGTGATTGGCTGCCGCAGCAGCAAGTCCGGCACCTCGTTTGAAATCCTGCTGCCCATTCCCTTGCCGGCGAGCGCTGCAGCCGCGCTGCCCGCGCCCGGCAATACCGCCCTGTCTTCGTAACCTCCATGAACTCCTCTGCCATTCCATTTGACCTGGAAAACAGCCCGCGCATCCTGCTCGTCGATGACGAGCCCCGCCTGCTCGCTTCCCTCCACGAATTGCTGAAGGACCGCGGCTACCAGCTGTACACGGCCACCTGCGGCAGCGAGGCGCTGGCGCAGTTGTCGAAACTGCGCTTCGACCTGATCCTGCTCGACTTGCGCCTGCCCGACATGAGCGGCCATGAAATCATGGACCACATCAACCGGCGCGGCATCGAGGGCGACGTGATCGTCATGAGCGGCGACGTCGGCATCGAGGCGGCCATCGGCGCCCTGAAGCGCGGCGCCTACGATTATCTGCGCAAGCCCTACAGCCGCGAGGAGCTGCTCAAGACGGTGGAGAACGCGCTGCAAAAGCGCAAGCTGGCGCTGGAAAACGAGCGCATCGCGCTGCAGCTGGAAAACTCGGAAAAGATGTACCGCTACCTGGTCGACAGCTCGCCCGATATCATCTATACGCTGAACCACGAAGGCCGCATCACCTTCATCAATGACAGGGTGCACCAGTTGCTGGGCTTTAGCCGCGAAGAGCTGATCGGCAGCCATTATTCGATCCTCGTGCACGACGAGGACCAGGAGCGGGCGCGTTATGCCTTCAATGAGCGCCGCCTCGACGAGCGCGCCTCGCGCAATGTGGAACTGCGCCTGAAGTGCCATAGCGGCAGTGGCAGCGACCGTACCTTCAACAACACGCTGATGACGATTCCGCTCAATTCGATCGGCATGCACGGCCTCGATCACGACGCCCGAAAGCAGGAATATTTCGGCACGTATGGCGTGGCGCGCGACATCACCGACCGCAAACGGGCCGAGGAAGTCATCTCCTACCAGGCTTACCACGACATCCTGACGGACCTGCCGAACCGCATGCTGTTCAAGGACCGCCTGGGCCTGGCGGTGATCCAGGCGCGGCGCAAGCTGACGGAACTGGCCGTGATGTTCATTGACCTGGACCGTTTTAAACTGGTCAACGATACCCTGGGCCACGTGAAGGGCGACGAGTTGCTGCAGCAGGTGGCGCTGCGCCTGAAGGATTGTTTGCGCCGCGGCGATACCCTGGCGCGCCAGGGCGGCGATGAATTCACCATCGTGCTGCCGGAACTGCGCGACCGCCAGGATGCGCGCCTGATCGCCGACAAATTCCTCGAATGCCTGCACCAGCCCTTCGACCTCGATGGCAACCAGGTGCATATTTCGGCCTCCATCGGCATCGCCATCTATCCGGGCGACGGCGAGACCATCGACGAGCTGCTGCGCCATGCCGACATCGCCATGTACCAGGTCAAGGCGCTGGGCAAGAACGGCCACAGTTTTTATCACGAGTCCATGCTCGATGTATCGCACCAGAAGATCGCGCTCGAGCAGAGCCTGCGCAAGGCACTGGAGCTGAACCAGCTGGAGATGTATTACCAGCCGCAGGTGGACGTGATGACGGGCCGCATCGTCGGCGCCGAAGGCCTGATGCGCTGGAACCATCCGCAGCGGGGCTTGCTGACGGCCGGTGAATTTTTGCCGTTTGCCGAGGAAAACGGCTTGATGCTGCCGATCTCGGACTGGATGCTGGGCGCCCTGTGCCGCGACCTGGTGCAGTGGAACACGGCCGGCGGCGAAGCCGTGCGCCTGTCGCTGAATCTGTCGCCGCAATACCTGGACCGGGGCGATTTTTTCGAAAAGATGCGCGGTGCGCTGACGCGCTACGGCATCGCGCCGGAAAAGATCGAAGTGGAAATCACGGAAAACATCTGCATCCGCAATCCGCAATATGCGATCGAGCAGTTGAACAAGTTGTGCCAGCTGGGCGTGTCGGTCGCCATCGACGATTTCGGCACCGGCTATTCCTCGCTGTCGTATCTGCACCGCTTCCCCATCCACACCATCAAGATCGACCAGTCGTTTGTGAAGGAAATCCACGACGAGCACGGACACTATCCCGTGATCCTGGCCATCATTTCGATTGCGCGCGGGCTGGGCTTGCACCTGATCGCCGAAGGCGTGGAAACGGAAGGCCAGGCGCGCTATCTGCAGGACAAGGGCTGCACCACGATGCAGGGCTATCTGTACCACCGGCCCATTTCGCTGGGAAGCTTCATCGGCGTGCTGCAGGATCAGAATCGCCTGATCGTCGATGCCGCCCCCGCGCTGTCGCAGACGCTGGCCATCGAGGCCTGACCCATGCCGCCTGCCGCTCCCCGCTCCACGGCCGCGCATTCCACGGCGGCGCATTACACAGCTGCGCATTACACAGCTGATTACCTGCGCCTGAAAGGGCTGGCCGAGAAGGGCAATGCGAATGCCCAGCACAGCCTGGGTTTCATGTATTTCAACGGCCAGGGTATCGAGCAAAGCTATGCGCTGGCGCTGCACTGGTACGGCCTGGCTGCCGCGCAGGGACTCGAACACGCGCAATACAACCTGGGCGTGATGTGCCAGAAGGGACAGGGCGTGGCGCAGGATTTTGTGCAGGCCGCGCACTGGTACCAGCAGGCGGCCGAGCAGGGTTACGCGGCGGCGCAGTACAACCTGGGCTGGCTGTATGCCAAGGGCCAGGGACTGGCGCAAGATAGCGGGCAAGCCATGCTGTGGTTCAGCCGCGCGGCCGAGCAGGGCGACGCGGGCGCGCAAAACAATCTGGGCATGATGTATGACAATGGCAAGGGCGTGCCGCAGGATTTCGTGCAAGCCATCAATTGGTATCGCAAGGCGGCCGAACAGGGCTATGCGCGCGCCCAGTTCAACCTGGGCCTGCGCTACGACAATGGCCAGGGCGTGCGGCAGGACCGCCAGCAGGCGGCCGCCTGGATGCGCAAGGCGGCCGAGCAGGGCTATGCGCCAGCCCAGTTCAACCTGGCGCTGCGCTATGAAAACGGCGACGTGCTGCCGCAGGACAGCGGGCTGGCGATCAGCTGGTACCGGCGCGCGGCCGAGCAGGGCCACGCCAGTTCGCAGTTCAACCTGGGCCTGATCTACGACAATGGCCAGGGCGTGCCCTGCGATAAACAGGCGGCGCTGGCGTGGTACGTGAAGGCGGCAGGGCAGGGCCACGCGGCGGCCCAGCACAACCTGGGCCTGCACCATGAACATGGCGCGCAGGACTATACCCGCGCGCAGGTGTTCTACCGCCAGGCGGCCGGGCAGGGTTTTCCCGCCGCGCAGTATCAGCTGGGACTCCTGCATGAGCATGGACAGGGCATGCCTGTCGATGCGCAGGAAGCCATCTTCTGGTACCGCAAGGCGGCCGACCAGGGACATGTGCGGGCGCAATTCGACCTGGGCCTGCGCTATGAACATGGCCAGGGCTTACCGCAGGATCTGTCGCTGGCGCTGGAGTGGTACCGCCGCGCCGCCGAGCAGGACTACGCGCCGGCGCAATACATGCAGGGCGTCTTGCACGACCGCGATGATGGCCCGGCGCCAGACAGCCAGCTGGCCTGCGCCTGTTACTGCCGCGCCGCCGCGCAGGGTCACAGCCTGGCCCAGTTTGCGCTGGGTCTGCGGCACGACAATGGCCAGGACGTGCCGCAGGATTATGCTGCCGCCTGGGACTGGTATGCGCTGGCCGCGCGCCAGGGCCATGCACGGGCGCAAATGAATCTGGGCTTGATGGCGGCCAGCGGCCAGGGTGGCCCGCTCGATTTGCAGCAGGCGTATATCTGGCTGTCGATGGCCGTGGCGGCCGGCGTGGCCGGTGCGGAAAAATCCTTGCGCCAGACAGCGGCGCGCATGCGCGAGACAGATCTGGCGCGGGTGCGCGAACATCTGGCGGCAATAGCAGGCTGAGTTGTACCGTCCGCGTTAGCGTGCGCGGATACAACAGCAGGTGCTGTATAGTCCTTTCCCTCCGCCATCTGTGGCGCCCCTTTTTTCCTCCGGACACAACAAATTGCTGCAGTATTGGCAGTTTTGATGTGCTAATGTTCCAGAAGAAGGTGGTCTATATATTCTTTAGAAAAGGAAAACCATGCGCCTGAACCCTTTCCCTGGCCGTCCGGCCGCCATCCTGTGCGTGCTGGCGCTGCTGTTGTCCGGCGCAGGCGCCGCCAGTCCCCTCGATGCCCTCAGCAACCAGGATGCCAGCAATGGTTTGAAGGCGGCGCTGCAAGCCGGTTCCGCTGCCGCCGTATCGAAACTGGGTGTCGAGAATGGTTTCCTGAACAACGACAAAGTCAAAATCAAGCTGCCTAGCATCCTGGAGCAAGCCCAGCCTTTGCTGAAAATGACGGGCCGCGGCCAGCAACTGGACGACCTGGTGGTGGCGATGAACCGTGCCGCCGAGTCAGCCGTGCCCATGGCCAAGCCTTTGCTGCTCGATGCGGTGAAGTCGATGAGCGTGAGCGATGCAAAGAATATCCTGTCCGGTGGCGACACCTCGGTGACTGACTTTTTCCGCCAGAAGACCTCGGCGCCGCTGGCCGTCAAATTCCTGCCCATCGTGAAATCCGTGACCGACCGTTCCGGCCTGGCCAGCAAATACAACAGCACCATGAGCCAGATCGGCAAGACGGGACTGGTGCCGCAGCAACAATCGACGGTGGAAGCTTACGTGACCGACCGGGCGCTTGACGGCCTGTACCTGATGATAGGCGAGGAAGAGAAAGCCATCCGCAGTAATCCGCTCGCTTATGGCAGCAAGATTATCGGCAAAGTGTTTGGCAGTTTGAAGTAAGTATGGAAGCGTGCTGCGAAGCCGCAGGCGGCGTTTGCGCCGCACTGACAGGTGTAGCGCAAGGGAAACAAGTTAAGCATTTGCTACAAGAAAACAATGTTAAAATTCTGCGACATACATTCCTGGGGCATGCTTAAGCAACGCTCAACTGCCCTGAAGTGCCGAGTTTTAGTGGCGAACTGATGCGTGGCATTGCAAGATGCCCGTCGGTTGGCCTTTTTTCGTTTTATTCACGTTTCCCCAAGCTCATTGATTTTCTGAAGACATCGTCAGGAATTCCAGGTGCAGGATATTTTAGGTAGCCGGATTTGTTAAGCGTACTCAGAAAATCAATTAAATATACCTGGTGTGGCTGCTTGGTGCTTGGCGCGCCTTCGGCGATTGCCGCAACGCCGAATCACGGCGGTCAATCCGGGTATATCAATATGCCCAGCGCCGTGGTGGAAACGGACGGCACTTTCAGTGTAGGGTATAGCTACGACAGCCCGTACGGTCAGTTGTGGGTCACGTCGGATATCCTGCCTTTCCTGCAAATGACGGGACGTTATGTATCGATCACGGGCATTCCTGGTTTTACCAGTGTGCCCGGTGAGTATGGCAGTGGCTATGGCCGCTACAAGGATAAAGTCGTCGACGGCAAATTGCGCCTGTGGACGGAAACGGAGTGGATGCCATCTGTCGCCGTCGGCATGACGGATCTGTTCGGTACCGAGCTGTTCAAGGGGCAATATGTGGTTGCCACCAAGACATTTGGCGCCAGCAAGAATATCGAAGCGAGCCTGGGCTATGCCCATAAACGCCCGGACGGCGTGTTTGCCGGCGCGCGCTGGACCCCGGCCGCGCTGCCGCGCTGGTCGGTGGTGGCTGAGTATGATACCACCAACTATCTGCGCGACTTCCGCGCCAGCGAAACGAATGCGGGCAAGCGCCGCAAGGGCGCCTCCGTGGGCCTGGAGTACCGCTGGGGCTGGCTTGCCCTGCAAGCGGCACGCAACCGCGACCAGTTCAGCCTGAACGCCTATGTCAGCATTCCGTTTGGCGAGCGCGAGTTCGTTCCCAAGGTGTATGAGCCAGCGTATTTCATCGACGACAAGAATCCGCCGCCGCTGCCCAGCAAGGAAGAATGGCACCGCGACGCCGTGTACGGCGCCGATCTGGTGAAGGCGCTGGTAAAGCAGGACTACAAGAATATCCGTGTCGAGCAGGAAGGCAATACCCTCAGCCTGAGCCTGACCAACAGCCGTATTTCGAACATGGGCCGGGCCGTTGGCCGTGCCGCGCGCACTGCCGTCGCCTTCACGCCGAAGGGCGTGACGACCCTGCGCATCACGTACACCAAGCTGGACCAGCCGATCGCCACCTACGAATTCTTTGATTTGCCAAAACTGAACGACTATTTGGCAGGCAAGATCGACCGCAAGGCTTTCCTCGACGTCGTGTTGCTGCGCTATCCGGAGAAAAGCGATGTCATCCGGGATGATCAGCAAAGCTGGCTGAAAGAATTCCTCGACACGCCGGCGCCCGTCGTGGCCGCTGCACCGGCTCCCGCGATTGCGCCCGCTGTTCCTGTCATTGCACCGGCCGCGCCCGCGCCAGCAGCCGATGTCCTCAAGGACGATGGCAAGCTGGCCGTCGGTGTCGGCGTCGATGGCGACGTGGTGCAGATCAAATCGCTGGACCGGGAAGCGAATCGTTTCAAAATCGCTCCCAAGGTGGGCTTCTTCTTCAATGATCCGAGCGGCGCCTTCCGCTATTCGATTTCGGCCGTGGCTAACTATGATCGCCGCCTGGGCGATGGGCTGTATCTGAATAGCGCCGCCAGCCTGCAGTTGCTGGAAACGGTATCGGGCGTCAAGCAGCCATCGAACAGCAACTTGCCGCATGTGCGTACCGACATCGCGGAATATTTGCGCGGCGGACGTTTCTCGTTGAGCCGCGTCTTGCTGAACAAATATGACAATCCCGCCGAGCGCGTGTATACCCGCCTGTCGGCCGGCCTGTATGAAGACATGTTCCGCGGTGTGGGCGGCCAGGTGCTGTACCTGCCGAAGGACAGCCGCTGGGCGGCCGACGTGGCCGTCGATGCCTTGCAGCAGCGTGGCTACAAAGGCTTGCTCGACTCGCTCGACTACAAGACGGTGACGGCGATCGGTTCCCTGCACTACCGCTTGCCGCACGACATTACCGTCACGGCGCGCGCCGGCCGCTTCCTGGCGAAAGACACGGGCGTGCGCCTGGAATTCAAGCGGCGCTTCCAGTCCGGTATCGAAGTCGGCGCCTGGTACACGCATACGAACGGCAACGATATCACCAGTCCCGGCACGCCATCGAAGCCATACCAGGACCGTGGCATCTTCCTGTCCGTGCCCTTGAACAGCATGTTGCCGATGGACACGCAGTCGACGGCCGGCTTTGCCATCGCTCCATGGACGCGGGACGTGGGGCAGATGGTGGCCTCGCCGGGCGACCTGTACGACATGTTCGAACGTCCGCGCGCCGACATGCACAGCTACGATGGCCTGGGTAACTTTGCCGAGCGTCCGGACGAACAGCACCTGCCTGCCGTCAATCCGCCAGACCGGCCGTTTGTCAGCCCATGGCCCGCCATGCGCGCGCGCCTGGAGCAATCCGCATCTGCTACGCCGAGCGCCCCTGAATGGCTCAAGGCGACGGCGGTGGTCGGGGGCGTGGTGCTGGCATCAGCCCTCAGCGACAAGCCCGTCGATCGTTTCGTCAAGAAACACGAGGATTCCAAGGTCTACCGCAACTGGGACAAGCTGGGCAAGGCCATGCCATACGTGGCAGTGGGAGCGGCGGCCGCCGCCTTCGCCCTGGGCGATGAGCGCATGCAAAATACGGGACTCATTTCCCTGCAATCGATCGCCGCGGCCACGGGCGTGGCGGTGGTGGGCAAATATGCGTTTGGCCGTGCCCGTCCCGAGGAAGACCTCGGAGCGTGGAGCCGTGTCGGCAGCGGCAGTTCCCGTTCGAATTCATCCTTCCCTTCCGCACATGCCGCCATCGGCTTTGCCGCCGTGACGCCGTTTGCCAAGGAATACGATGCGCCATGGCTGTACAGCGTGGCTGCCGTGGGTTCAGCCGGCCGCGTATTTGGCCGCAAGCACTGGGTCTCCGACACGGTCGCCGGCGGCATCGTCGGCTACGCCATGGGCAGCTGGCTGTGGCACGCGCAGCGCGACCAGAGCAAATCGGGTTTGTCGATCAATCCGGGACCGAAGGAAATCAGCGTGACCTGGCAGGGCAAGTATTAGGCGCTCATGGCGCCCCCTTTACTCATACAACATCATTCATCCAGACAAAGACCAGCATGAAAAAGCAACTTCGTACTTCCTCGCCGTTCGTTAAACACATGGTTTTCTCGATTTGTCTGATGGGAATGGGTTCCGCCGTTGCACAAGACCTTGGAGCGAGCGACACTCCCAAAATGCAATCGATCGAGACGGGCAGCGGCCTGCCGGCCATTCGCAGCCGCGGCGAACAGCGCCAGGCGCAGAACCCGCCCGCCAGCCGTCCGGCCAAGCGTGCCGCCGCCGAAGTGGGGCCGTTTCAAGCCTATGCGGCAGGCGTCACAGGACAAAACCTGCCCATTTTTGGCAAGGACCTGTTCAGCGACGTGCCATCCACCTTCGCGCCGTTCGATGCGGCCCAGGTCAATCAAGATTATGTCATTGGCACGGGCGACGAGCTGCAGGTGCGCGGCTGGGGCATGGTCGATATCGACGTCAGCGCCACGGTCGACCGCAGCGGCGCGATCTTCATTCCCCGCGTCGGCTCCGTCAAGGTCAGCGGCGTGCAGTACAAGGATCTGCAGGGCTATCTGAAGAAAGCCGTCGGCAAGATTTACAACAACTTTGAATTGACGGCCAGCATCGCCCAGACGCGCGCCGTGCAAGTGTATGTGGTCGGCCACGCCGTGCGTCCCGGCACCTATACCCTGAGCGCCATGAGCACGCTGTTGAACGCATTGTTTACTTCGGGCGGTCCGGACGCCACGGGTAGCATGCGCAACATCCAATTGAAGCGTGGCGCACAAACCGTCAGCACCTTCGACTTGTACGACATGCTGGCCAAAGGCGACAAGAGCAGCGACATGACCCTGCGCGACGGCGACGTGATTTACATTCCGGAAGTCGGTCCCCTGGTGGCCTTGACGGGTAATGTGAAGCAGCCCGCCATTTTCGAATTGAAAGGCAATGCCAGCCTGGCCGATGTATTGAGCTGGGCCGGCGGCTTCGATTCCGCAGCGGAAACGAAGCAAGTGATCGTGGAAAAGAACGTCGACAATCAATACAAGACGGTGGTGGAACTGATCGCCGACAAAACCGTCACCAGCACCCAGTTGGCGAGTATTCCCGTGAAACCGACCGATGTACTGCGCGTATTTGCGCCGGGCGCCGTGCCGGTGCAGGCCCAGATCCAGAATGAATACGTGCGCGTGGCCGGCGAAGCCAAACAAAGCGGCATCTTTCTGCTGAAGAAAGCCGAAACCCTGCGCGAGTTGATCGCCCGCGTGGGCGGCGCCAATGACAACGGCTATCTGTACGCCACCCAATTGAATCGCGAATCGGTACGGCGTGCCCAGCAAGCCAAGTTGAATGAAGTGGCGGACCGTTTTGAACGCGACCTGGAGTCGAATGCCACCCAGCGTATGGCCGCCTCTGGCGACAAGGAAAATGCGGCAAAAACCGCCGCCGAGGTGGAGCAGCAGCGCCGTATCGTGCAGAAACTGCGCACCATTAAGGCCGAGGGCCGCATCGTGCTCGATTTGCCTGGCGTCGACACGCAAATCAAGAACTTACCCGACTTGCCCTTGCAGGATGGCGATACCATTCTGATCCCGCGCCGCCCGGGTACGGTGGATGTGCTTGGTTCGGTTTTCCAGCAAAACGCCTTTGTCTACCGCCCGCAGCGCACGGTGAACGATTATGTTCAGCAAGCTGGCGGTATTACCGTCACTGCGGATAAATCCGAAATGTACGTGATACGCGCGGACGGTACGGCGCAGAGTGGACAAAGTACAGGCTGGTTCAGCGGCATTGGCGGCACGGCTTTGAATCCTGGTGATACCGTGGTGGTACCGGAGAAAATCGACCGCAGCACGTTTATGCAGAGTTTGAAGGAATGGACATCGATCTTTTACCAGTTTGGTTTGGGTGCGGCGGGGTTGAAGGTATTAAAAAATTGATAATTTTTTATTATATTTTCAAATAAAATTCGAAGGTAAATGATGGTTGATATGATTAAAGACGATAATTCCAATGATAATGGTATCGTAAAGAATAAGAAAATTGATGACGATATCCATTTAATTGATTTTTTCATCGCTCTTGCACGGCAAAAGAAAATTGTACTTGGTTCTTCTATTCTATTTGGGTTGATTGCGTTGACTGCTGGTTTCTTCATGACACCAATATTTACGAGCAAGGCAGTTATTCTTCCGCCTCAGCAGTCGCAAAGCTTTGGCGTGGCAGCAATGTTGGGGCAAATCGGTGGATTGAGTTCCGGTGCTGGAGCGCTTGCTGGCTTGAAAAATCCGAACGATATTTATGTCGCTATGCTTGAAAGTAGAACTATCTCATTTGCTTTGATAGATAAATTTAAGTTATTGAATCGTTATGGCGTCGATACATATGGTGACGCATGGACGCAATTGCAAAAAAAAACTACCATTGTTAACACTAAAAGTGGATTAATTACCATTCAGGTTGAAGATGTTGATTCAAAGGTTGCAGCTGACATGGCCAATACTTATGTCGAAGAGCTTTCCAAGTTGACTCGTGGTTTGGCCATTACAGAAGCCTCTCGGCGAAGACTGTTTTTCGAAAAGCAATTAATTTCTGCCAAGGAGGGCTTGGAGAAGGCAGAAGTGGCAATGAAAAAAATGCAGGAAAATAATGGAGTAATACAGTTGGACGGCCAAGTTAAAGGAATTATTGCAAGTATTGCTCAGTTGCAGGCAAATATCGCAGCAAGAGAAGTGCAACTGGCGGCGATGCGAAATTTTGCCACGGTCAATAATCCAGATTATCAGAAGTTGCAGAGTGAAGTTTCTGCTTTAAATGTTCAGCTAAGTAATCTGAAAAGTGAAAAATATAAGAAGGATGGCGGGCTAATGGCGTCATCTGGTGAAATCCCCGAGGTGGCAGTAGAGTATGTTAGAGTGTTTCGAGACGTAAAATACAACGAATCTATATTTGAGTTGATTGCTAAGCAATTTGAATTGGCGAAAATAGATGAGGCAAAGGATTCTACGTCTATTCAAGAATTAGATCATGCAATTCCGGCAGAGAGAAAATCGAAGCCAAGAAAGTTAATGTTGTTGATTGGTGGAATTATGGGGGGCGCATTTTTAGGTATGTTGATTGCACTGCTTCGAGAAGTTTATGTGAATTCAAAGAGAAATGAAGCAATGACAAAGCGTTGGGGCGCTCTATATACTGCATTGCGCATGCGCTGAAATTCAGATATTTTGTTATATATATAATTTTGTTGCTGCATAATTTATTGTATTTTCGGGGGGAAGATGAAGGCTGTTATTTTGGCAGGTGGTTTGGGAACACGTATTAGCGAGGAAACCGCTACAAAACCTAAACCAATGGTTGAGGTTGGTGGGAAGCCAATTCTTTGGCATATCATGAAAAGTTATTCGGCGCATGGCGTGAATGATTTCATCATCTGCTGCGGCTACAAAGGCTATGTCATCAAGGAATACTTCGCCAATTACTTCCTGCACACCTCGGATGTGACGTTCGACATGCAGGATAATAAAATGGAAGTACATGCCCGCAATGCCGAACCTTGGAAAGTCACGCTGGTCGATACCGGCGACGAAACCATGACCGGCGGTCGCTTGAAGCGCGTCAAGCGCTATCTGGAAGGTGAAGAAGCATTTTGCTTCACCTATGGCGATGGCGTCAGCGATGTCAACATCACCGAATCGATCGCCTTCCACAAAGCGCACGGCAAGCTGGCCACGCTGACCGCGACTCAGCCTCCGGGCCGTTTCGGCGCACTGATCTTGGACGGCCAGAAAATCAATAGCTTCCAGGAAAAGCCGCAAGGCGATGGCGCGTGGATCAACGGCGGCTATTTTGTATTGTCACCAAAGGTCATCGATTACGTCGCGGACGACAGCACCACCTGGGAAAAGCAGCCGCTGGAACGCCTGGCGGCCGAAGGTCAGCTGGACGCTTTTTTCCACCGCGGTTTCTGGCAACCGATGGACACCCTGCGCGACAAGGTGCACCTGGAAGAACTGTGGCAGTCGGGTAAAGCACCTTGGAAGGCTTGCTAATGAACGCAGCATTCTGGCAAGGCAAGCGGGTCTTCCTGACCGGCCATACCGGTTTCAAGGGGGGCTGGCTGAGCCTGTGGCTGCAGCAACTGGGCGCCGAAGTGACCGGCTACGCGCTGGAAGCACCCACCACCCCCAGCCTGTTTGAAGTGGCGGGCGTGGCGCGCGGCATGGTTTCCATCATCGGCGACGTGCGCGATGGTGAAGCGCTCAAGCGCGCCATGGCACAAGCGCGGCCTGAAATCGTGATCCATATGGCGGCCCAGCCGCTGGTGCGCTACTCGTATGCGAATCCGGTGGAAACCTACGCGACCAACGTGATGGGTGTGGTGAACTTGCTGGAAGCCGTGCGTGCCACGCCTGGCGTGCGTTCGGTGGTCAATGTTACCAGCGACAAATGCTATGAAAATCGCGAATGGCCATGGGGCTACCGCGAAAACGAAGCCATGGGTGGCTACGACCCTTATAGCAACAGCAAGGGCTGCGCCGAACTGGTGACTGCCGGCTACCGCAGTTCATTTTTTAATGCCGAGAAGTATGCGGAACATGGCATTGCACTAGGCAGCGGCCGCGCCGGCAATGTCATCGGTGGCGGCGATTGGGCCATGGATAGACTGATTCCCGACATGTTGCGCGCCATTGGTGCCGGCCAGCCCGTGATGATACGCAATCCGCACTCGATCCGACCATGGCAGCATGTGCTCGAACCGTTGAGCGGCTATTTAACCCTGGCGGAAAAGCTGTACACCGAAGGTCCTGTGCATGCCGAAGGCTGGAACTTTGGTCCGCATGACACCGATGCCAAACCGGTCGAATGGATCATAGAACGCATGACGCAGGAATGGGGCGCGGGCGCGTCCTGGTCGCTCGATGGTCAGGATCATCCACACGAAGCGACCTATCTGAAGCTCGATTGCTCCAAGGCGCGTGGCCAACTGGGCTGGCATCCGCGTTGGGACATCGGTCAGACGATCGCCAAAATTGTCGAATGGCATAAAGCCTGCGACCAGGGCGCGGACATGCGTTCAATGACGCTGGCGCAAATCACTACTTATCAAAATACCTAACAAATTGAAGGCTGTACCATGAACGAACAACTGACCCAACAACAAATCCGCGACCAGATCGCAGCCCTGGTGGCCCAATATGGTGCCCTGGCCAGCGTGCCGAAAACATTCGAGCCTGGCGTGACCGTGATTCCACCGGCCGGCAAAGTGGTCGGTGCCCCTGAAATGGGCCTGATGGTCGAAGCGTCGCTGGACGCCTGGCTGACAACGGGTCGTTTTAATGACGAGTTTGAGAAACGCTTGGCCAAGTTCATTGGCGTCGAATTCCTGATCACGGTGAACTCCGGTTCGTCCGCCAACCTGGTCGCCTTTTCGGCCCTGACGTCGCCAAAACTGGGCGCACGCGCCATTCAGCCTGGCGACGAAGTCATCGGTGTGGCAGCCGGCTTCCCGACCACCGTCAATCCGATTTTGCAATATGGCGCCGTGCCCGTGTTCGTCGACGTCGAACTGGGAACGTACAATATCGACGCCAGCAAAATCGAAGCGGCCATTACCGACAAGACCAAGGCCATCATGCTGGCCCATACCTTGGGCAACCCATTCAATCTGGAAGTCATCGTCGCACTGTGCAAAAAATACAATCTGTGGCTGGTGGAAGATTGCTGTGACGCCCTGGGTGCAACCTATAACGGCCAGATGTGCGGTACCTTCGGCGATATCGGCACCATGAGTTTCTACCCTGCGCATCACATCACCATGGGTGAGGGCGGCGCGGTGTTTACCAACAATCCGGAACTGAAAGCGATAGCCGAATCGTTCCGCGACTGGGGCCGCGATTGCTACTGTGCACCAGGTAAGGACAATACTTGCGGTCAGCGTTTCTGCTGCAAACTGGGCACACTGCCAGAAGGTTACGATCACAAGTACACCTACTCGCATCTCGGCTATAACCTGAAGATCACTGACATGCAGGCGGCATGCGGTTTGGCGCAGATGGACCGCGCGGCTGGCTTTGTACAGGCACGCAAGGACAACTTCGCCTACATGAAAGATGGCCTGAAAAACTGTGAGGAATTCCTGATTCTGCCAGAAGCGACGCCGAATTCGGATCCATCCTGGTTCGGCTTCCCGATCACCTTACGCCCGGAGGCTAATGTGGACCGAGTTAATCTTTTGACGTTCCTTGATCAAAACAAGATCGGTACGCGTCTGTTGTTCGCTGGTAACCTGACCCGCCAACCGTACATGATCGGCCGCAATTACCGCGTATCGGGCGAGCTGACTAATACCGATCGCATCATGCACGATACCCTGTGGATTGGTGTTTTCCCTGGCCTGACCAAGGAAATGATGGACTTCTCGATCGGCAAGATCGAAGAGTTTTTTGGCGTCAATTTCTAAGTACAATGCATGAAACGCATCAAGAGCTGCGCATGAAGCCCAGTTACCAGTCAGGAGTAGCGGTCGATGATCTGCGGCTGATTCTGGAGCGCACTCCTGCCAGCGTGTGGTGCGCGCTGCGCGGGCAGCGCATCTTCATTACCGGCGGTACGGGTTTCATCGGCTGCTGGTTGTTGGAAGCACTGATCTGGGCCGACCGGCAGCTTGACCTTGGTGTCAGCCTGACGGTGCTTACCCGGCGCCCAGATGCTTTTCGCAAAAAGGCGCCGCATCTGGCAAATGATGGGATCGTTCAATTGTTCGAAGGCGATGTCAATGATCTAGGCGCTTTCACTGACCCGGTTGACATCGTGCTGCATGCTGCGACCGATGTCGTTAATGCCGTCACAGATCAGCGCACGGTGTTCGACGACATTGTCAATGGAACCCGGGAAACGCTGGCCCTCGCTACGCGCTGTGGCGCGAGGCGCTATCTGTTGACCAGTTCGGGTGCCATTTACGGACGTCAGCCCGCTGACATGACTCACGTCGGCGAACAGTATCAGGGTGCGCCCGATACGCTGCAGCCGAACACCGCTTACGGGCAAGGCAAACGCGTCTCGGAGTGGCTGGTGCAGAATCAGGCTAGTCAGCAAGACCTTCAAACTGGCATCGCACGTGTCTTTGCTCTGCTCGGTCCATATATGCCGCTAGATGCACAATTTGCAGCGGGTAACTTCATTCTCGATGGACTCAATCAGAGAGACATCAAGGTGGGCGGCGATGGTACCGCGCAGCGATCCTATTTATATGCAGCCGACATGGTCATATGGCTGTTGACGATATTGATCGACGGGGCGCCGGGCCAGGCTTACAACCTTGGTTCCGACCAGGCGCTCAGCATCCGTGAACTGGCTGAGACGGTATCGGACATCATGTATGGCGGCAACCGGGTAGTCATCGGCACTGCGGCAGTATCAAATGTGCCAGTACTGCGCTATGTGCCTAACGTCGACAAAGCGCGCATGCAATTGAATTTGCTTGAATATACCGACCTGAGGTCGGCCATACGTAAAACCATCGATTGGCGGCTCCATTCATTACAAGCCGCCGGTCGCGAACAATTCGGGAATTCGTAATGTCTGAATTTAATTCTCGCCAGCTGCGCCGCACCGTACTCGAAATGGCATATGCCGGCTCGACTGTGCATATAGGCTGTGCGTTTTCGCTCATCGAAATTCTGGCGGTACTGTACCGCAATCACTTGCGTTATCCTGGCAATGATCCGCAAGCCGTGGAGCGCGATTACCTGGTGCTAAGCAAAGGCCACGGTGTCATGGGCCAATATGCCTGCCTGCATGAGAAGGGCTGGTTGCCGAAAAGCGAACTTGATAATTATTTCGGCGATGGCTCGCGCCTCAAAGGCTTGTCTGACGGGCATGTGGTCGGCTGCGAAGTTACCTCTGGTTCGCTTGGACATGGCTTGTCGGTGGGTGTTGGCATGGCCCTGGCCGCGAAGCTGGCCAAAACCGACCAGCACTGCTATGCAATTGTCGGCGACGGAGAAATGAATGAAGGCACGATGTGGGAAGCGATGTTGTTCGCAACTCATTGGTCACTGGACAACTTGGTGGTCATCGTCGATGAAAACGGTTTCCAGGCAATGGGCAAGACCTCTGAGGTGATGAAGCTCGGCAGCTTGCAAGACAAATTCAGCGCCTTCGGTTTCGATACAGTGAGCATCGATGGTCATGATGAGCGGGCGATTGAAAGCGCGCTGGCGCAATTAAAAGCAAATAAGAATGGCATGCCCAAAGCTATCGTGGCACGCACCGTCAAAGGCAAGGGCGTGTCGTTCATGGAGCATCAAAATATCTGGCACTACACGCGTTTGACGGAAGCTTCCTTCGGTGCGGCGATGGCCGAGTTGGAGTGCGCACAATGAGAGCAGCATTTTCAAAAGCGATCGTGGATGCGGCAAAGGCCGATCCAAAAATCCTGTTGTTGACAGGTGATCATGGATACGCCTTGTTCGATGATTTTCGCAAAACATTGCCGGATCAATTTATCAATGCCGGCATCGCCGAGCAAAACATGGTTGGCGTTGCGGCCGGTCTGGCCAAGGCCGGTTTCAAACCCATCGTGTACGGCTTGGCAGCATTTGTTCCGGTACGGGTACTGGAGCAGATCAAAATCGACATCTGTTATGAAAATCTGCCGGTGATCTTGATGGGCGACGGCGCCGGCTTGGTATACAGCCATCTAGGTACAAGCCATCAGTCGACCGAAGATATCGCTTGTACCCGAGCCATCCCGGGCCTGACCGTCTTGTCACCAGGCGACAGGTTTGAAATGGAAGCGACGATGAAGTTTGCATTCAACCTCAATTCCCCGGTCTATATACGCATGGGCAAGAGCGATAGGGGAGACATTCATAGTACTGCTCTGGCGCTGTCTGCTGGCGAGATTCTCAAAGTACGTGAGGGATCGGGCAAGACAGCCATACTTGCAACGGGATCGATGGTCAGGACGGCTCTGGATCTGGTTGATCAAGGTTTGGACGCGGAAGTCTGGAGTGTGCCATCGATTAAACCTCTCAATGCCGCACAGTTGAATGGCATCGCCCAACGTGTCGGTTGCATCGTGACCATTGAAGAGCATTCTGTCATCGGAGGCATGGGCGCATGTGTTGCTGAAGCTGTTTCCGCAACCTTCGCCTTACCTGTCTTCCGGATTGGTATTGAGGACCGTTTTTCAAGCGCTTGCGGAACTTGGGATTATCTGCTGCGCGAACATGGGCTCGATCTGTCTTCCGTATTAGGGAAAATCCAGGCTTTTATCGAAACAAATCACAATCCAGACATGCGTTAAAACGGCGATAATGGCAGGCACACGGCGCACCACAATACGCGCTGTGATCTATAACTGATTACATGTAAAAAATTTCGGAATCTGTTGACTGAATTGATCGCAGCGCTATCGTTCCTGGCTGATCGCCCCAGCTTGAAATCATTTCAGGGCAGTCGGCAAGCGGCGGCCGGGTCGCATATCTGGAGGTACATCTTCTCGGCTTGGAATTTTCATGCCACCATTGAATAGGCATTAAACGTCAGCATGCAAAAAACAGTATTAATCACAGGGGTAACAGGTTTCCTTGGAAGTAATCTTGCAATCGCCTTGATAAAAAAGGGCTACAAGATTATCGCATTGAAAAGAAAATTATCTTCTCTGGCAAGAATCGAAAATATAATAAACGATCTGACGTTGTACGATATTGAAGATCTGGATTTTTCGATCCCATTCAAAAATCACGGAAGCATTAATGCCGTCATCCATACAGCCACGTCGTATGGCAGGAATGGCGAAACTCCGTGGCAGGTGTTTGAAGCGAATACGGGGTTTCCGTTGCGCTTGCTGGATGCCGCCAGCGTCGCCGGGGTCGGGAGCTTTATCAATACGGACACCATCCTTGATAAATATCTGAACTTGTATTCATTGTCGAAAAATCAGCTTCTCGACTGGGGGCGATTTTACTCGATTCATAACAAGATAAAATTTGTCAACATGCGACTGGAGCATTTTTATGGGCCTGAAGATGATGACTCGAAATTTACGACCTACGTCATAAAAAGCTGTGTCGACAATATCGAGCAGATAAAACTGACCGCCGGTGAACAAAAAAGAGATTTTATTTATATTGACGATGTAGTTTCTGCCTATTTGAAGGTGATAGAGAAAATTGATCATATAGATGACCTTTTTAATGAGTTTGATTTAGGTAGTGGAAACAGTATTTCCATTCGCGAATTCGTCGAAGCTGTGCATCGGATCACGAAATCGAAAACATTTTTGAACTTTGGCGCCACGCCATATCGGGTTGGGGAAGTGATGTTTTCTCAGGCAAATATCACGCCATTGAAGAATCTCGGATGGAATTGCGAGTATAAATTGGATCAGGGCTTGTTGAAAGTTATTGAAAGGTTGAAATAATGAAATTGCTTATTACTGGTGGTTGTGGCTTTTTGGGTAGTAATCTGGCTGCGGAAGCGCTGCAGCGAGGTGATGAATTGATGATTTTTGACAGCCTGTATCGCAGTGGTTCGCGCTTGAACCTGGCATGGTTGCAAGGTCAGGGCAATTTCATTTTCGAACACGGTGACATCCGCAATCAAAATGACATCACCCGCGTGGTTCAGTCGTTCAAGCCGGATGTCATTTTCCATCTGGCTGGCCAAGTCGCCATGACGACGTCGATCGTCAATCCGCGCATGGATTTCGAAGTTAACGTGATGGGCACGCATAATCTGCTGGAAGCCGTGCGCTTGCACGCGAGCGACGCCATCGTGGTGTATTCGTCGACCAACAAGGTGTATGGCGACCTAGAGCAATACACCTATCATGAAACCGATACCCGTTTCGAATGTATCGAGTACCCGAATGGTGTTAACGAAGAAACGCAGCTAAGCTTTCATTCGCCATACGGTTGCTCGAAAGGCGCGGCCGATCAATACATGCAGGATTACGCGCGGATCTTTGGCATCAAAACTGTCGTGTTTCGTCATTCGTCGATGTACGGTGGCCGCCAGTTCGCTACCTACGATCAAGGCTGGGTGGGCTGGTTCTGCCAGAAAACGATCGAAACCAAGAACAATACCTTGACCGCGCCATTCACGATTTCCGGCAGTGGCAAGCAGGTGCGCGACCTGTTGCATGCGGAAGACATGAAACGTCTGTACATGGCTGCGGTAACCAATATTGATAAGGCAAAAGGTCAGGCATTCAACATCGGTGGCGGTATCAACAACAGTCTTTCCTTGCTGGAGTTGTTTGCATTGTTGGAGAAAATTGCCGGCGTCGAGTTGACATATACCAAATTGCCGCTGCGCGAAAGCGATCAGAGAGTATTTGTCGCTGATGTCAGCAAGGCCAAGGAGTTACTCGACTGGGTACCGCAAGTGTCGGCTCAGGATGGCGTTGCACAAATGGTCGAGTGGGTAGCGCAAGCCCAGTAATCGATATATTTCCAATCTGTAAAACGTATCAAAATCAAAAAAGTAATTAATAAGCTAATGGAAACAACACAGCCTTTTCCACAACTTCTTCGCCGACTTTGGCATCATTTTCCATCCCGGAGGCGAGTCCAGTTCGGGTTTTTGCTCACCTTGACAATCGTTGCATCTTTTGCGGAAGTGCTCAGCATTGGGGCTGTGTTGCCTTTTCTCGCGGCGCTGACCGAGCCGCAGCGTATTTTTGAACATCCGTTGCTGCAGCCTTTGATCAAATGGTTAGGTTTCACGACAGCCGAACAGCTGTTGCTGCCTCTGACCGTCATCTTCGGTATCGCCGCAATCATCGCCGGTGCCATCCGTATGTTGCTGTTATGGGCGTCGGTGCGTTTTTCGTTCAAGATTGGCTCCGAACTGAGCGTGAACGTTTATCGCCGCACCTTGTATCAGAGCTACGCCACGCATATTTCGCGCAATAGCAGCGAAGTGATCAACGTAATCTGGGTCAAGGTAAGTGAAGTAATTTTTTATATATTCATGCCTGGGCTGACGTTGATCAGCTCGGTGGTCATGGTGGTAGCGATCATTATTGCGCTGTTCTATGTCATTCCTGGCGTTGCGCTTGCGCTGATGGGCGGATTTGCCTTGTTGTATGCGTTGATTATCAAGATGACGCGCGGACGAGTACGCGCCGACAGCCAGAAAATCGCACGCGAATCGAATAATGTGATAAAAAACTTGCAGGAAGGCCTCGGTGGCATCCGTGACGTATTGATTGATGGTAGTCAAGAAAGCTTTTGCGCCATTTACCAGCAAACAAATCGCGTCTTGCGTCGCGCCCAGGGCAATAACCAGATTATTAGCCAAGGGCCGCGTGCTGGCATGGAGGTGCTCGGAACCATCATGATCGCCACGCTCGCCTACATTCTGTCGCGCCAGCCGGGGGGCATTGGCCACGCCATTCCGATTCTAGCGGCGCTGGCATTGGGTTTGCAGCGATTGTTGCCGGCTCTTCAGCAGGCCTATCACTCGCTGTCCACCATACAAGGAGCACAGGCGTCGTTGCAGGACACCTTGACATTGCTGGATCAGGACCTACCGGCCTATGCTGGCCAGCAGGCAGCGACGCGCATGGCTTTCAACGATAGTATCAGGTTGAAAAGAATATCGTTCCAATATGCGGCAGAGGCGCCGTGGATTCTTGAAAACCTCGACCTCGTCATCCAAAAAGGTAGCCGTGTCGGCTTTATCGGCGGCACCGGCAGCGGGAAAAGCACCTTGCTAGACATTGTGATGGGGCTTTTACAGCCGACGTTGGGCTCGATGGAAATCGACCATCAGCTCATCGACCAGGTCAACTGCCGCTCCTGGCAGGCGCATATTGCCCACGTACCACAATCGGTATTCCTTACTGATAACAGTATATTGGAAAACATTGCTTTCGGAGTCGAGAAGAGTTTGATCAATATGGAACTCGTGATACAGGCAGCGCGCCAGGCGCAAATCGTAGATATGATCGATTCCTGGCCTTTGAAATATCAAACCGCCGTCGGCGAACGCGGCGTTCAGTTATCTGGCGGACAACGGCAGCGCATCGGTATCGCCCGTGCCTTATACAAGCAGGCCGATGTCATTATTTTTGATGAAGCCACCAGCGCGCTTGATTCAGAGACGGAAGAGGCTGTCATGCAGGCAATTGATGCGCTTGACGGCAATATCACCATCTTGATCATTGCACACCGCCTGAATACATTACGTAAGTGTAATAAAATAATTAAATTGGGCAACCGGGGTATTATCAGTGACAACACATCGATAAAAATGAATGCATGATATCGCGTGACAAGGCAGCGACGAACGCAACGACAAGCTTTCCGCGCCCTGCACGAGCAGCATAGTTATGCACGCGAGGTTTTGTCAGGTGTTTCAATTAATTTTTTCTATTTAGTAGAATTAATATCAGAAAACGGTAATTGGCATGCCTAAGCAATGCCGATTACTTGAAATTACATAGAATAAGTCAGTCCATGTCAAATATCGATCTTAGTTTTTGTATTCCCACTTATAACCGTGCGCAAAGCGTTCGCCGTTTGGTAACCGATATATTGAGTTGCCCGGACAATTCGATAGAAGTTGTAATTCTGGACAACGGTTCGACCGACGGAACGCTCGAATCTCTTGCTTCGATCAAGGACGACCGTTTGGTTGTCTGCAGCAATGGGGAAAACAAGGGCGCGCTCTATAACATGGTCAACGTAATTGACAAGGCGTGCGGCATTTATCTTGTTTATATGACCGACCAGGATCACGTGGAAATCGGTGAGATCATTGCATTTAAGAATTTTCTGAAAAATAAACAAAATATTAGCTGCGGATTTTGTGAATTCGACTCGTTGTCGTCGGTGAAGTCGGAAATTTTTGCCAAAGGATATGCCGCAGTCAATAATATCGCCTATAAATCGCGACATCCGACCGGTTATTTTCTAAAAAATAGTATATTGAAATCTATCAAGCATACTACAAGACTTGCAGATTATGAGTTCGTCGACTTATTTCCAATTGAATTCATTTTTGCAGAAATGTGCATGGCTGGCGATGGTGCGATTTATCACCCATCCATTTTCAAGCCGGAGCGTGGATCGGCGGTAGTCAAGCACAAGTCGTCGACCACCAATGGCAATAATATGGACAAGGCATTTTTCTCGCCACGTTCGCGTAATAAACTGGCCGTTAACTATACTATGCATGCTTTTACGCTGGCGCTGACCTTAAAAGAAAAAATTATGCTTGCCGGCGATATCTTTCTCAGGGGGATGGTGGACGCAACGCTCAGCTATAAGAGAGTGATGGGCAATCAGGCTTTGTGTACCCATTACTACATGGAGCCGAAGTATTTGAAAACACCGGATTTGTTGAAACTGGCTTATGAATTTAACCAGAGATATTCCGAAAAGACTGCATCGGTATTGAATACCAGTTTGTCGACGAAAATCAAGTTCAAGCTTCACGTATTGCTCGGAATTTTGAAAAAAATTAGCAAGAAAATTGTCTGAGTTGGCATCGCTGAAGGAATCGATAATGATGAACGTATCGTTTGTCGAATGGTGCATCAAAGAATAAAGAAAAACCTATTTGGATATTATGGCTTCATCTCCGCTTTTAACTATTGCAATTCCGACCTTTAATCGCGTAGATTGTCTGCGCCTGTTGATCGAGTCCGTGATGAAACAGGTGCAGAATCAGGATATTTTGGGTATCAGGCTAGAAGTATTGGTTTGCAACAATGCTTCCACTGATGGCACGAAGGCTTACCTGCTCGGATTGGCTGAACTTCCAGGTATCGCCGTTCATCACCACGATGTCAATTGCGGCGCGGATTCGAATATCGTTTCCTGCTGTGAGTTAGCGCAAGGAAAATATGTGTGGATCATGGGTGATGACGATTTCCCGATGACCGGCACGCTAGTGCCATTATTGAATTTTTTGGCAACTCAAAGTCCTGACCTGGTTTATTTGCCAGCGCGCTGGGAGAAGGGCGACCTGACGGGCTTTCTCGACACCAAGGCACTTCCGACGAAGATCGTCCAGGTGACTAGCATGGGGATGGCAATCCATTCGAATATTTATGTGACATTTATATCATCCTGGATAATGAATATGGACAAATACCGAAAATTGGCCGACCACGACTATGGTCGTTTTATCGGTACGTCGCTGGCCCAGTTAGAATGGATTTTTTCTCTGTTTTCGCATGGCGAGCGTTTTTTCCTGGCCCAGGAAAACATGATTTTTGCTAGGGCAGGTAATAGTGGCGGCTACACCGTGTTCGATGTATTTTCAAAAAACTTCAATCGTATCGTTGAGCATGTATTTGTTTCGAACCCTGTCTTGAAAAAATTTTTCAGGCGCTGCATGTTGTGGTGCTTCATCCCCGGCCTGATCTGGGGGGTAAGGAAAAATACCATAGGAAAATTTGAAAAATTTGATTCTGCGAAAGTGATGCCAATTTTTCGGAATGAATACGGGAAAGAGCGATTTTTCAATTGGCTGATTGTTCCAATTATGCAGTTCAATCCGTGGCTGGCACATTATTTTTGGATGATGACGCGGATAATCTCCAAAGGATGGATTTTTCTATTAAAGAAATTTAACTAGTTATTTTTATCCACTCGACATGAAAGTACCATTCGAACGTCAAATGGTTCATACATGGAGATGTCCGGGATCCATCGGACTGGGGTAAAAATTAAAATTATGTTGATGAAATATCCGATTTTTTGACTTTGAAAAATGTATTTAACGAAAATGAAAACAATAAATAGGATTATGAGATATGTTTCGGAGCAAGGTATCTATTTGCTTGTTTTGTTTTTCATAGACCGTATTCGTAATGAAATAGGAACGCGCCTGATTCTGGGGCGATGGAGCCTAAGAAACATCTATATCGGACCCAGGTCTATCATTCGCGGGCAGAAAAAAATCAGCATCGGCGACGGTTTTTATGCCAAAGACATGCTCTGGCTTGATGCCGTGATGCGTTATGGAGGCGAGATTTTTTCGCCAACAATTTTGATCGGTAAGGATGTGTCGATCAGCCGGAATGTTCATATTGCTGCCATTTCGCAAGTGACCATCGGCGATGGGGTAATGATCGGAAGCAATGTATTGATTATTGATCATTCGCATGGTTCGCTGGTCGACGAAATAGCCTTGTCCTCCATGCGCTCACCGGCACAGCGGCCTCTGGTTTCAAAAGGTGCAATTACGATCGGAAGAAATGTGTGGATCGGTGATGGTGTGGTGATACTAGCTGGTGTTTCCATCGGCGATTTTGCCATCATTGGCGCCAATTCGGTCGTCACAAAAGATGTAACTGATAGAACAACTGTAGGCGGAATTCCCGCCAGAAAACTTGCCTCATGAGTAACTTAATTAGCGGCACAACATTCCAGAAACCGGTTTTAAGCATTGGTATTCCAATTTACAAACGTCCTGATTTATTAAGGCATTGCCTTAATTCGATCATCGTAGCGGCCGCTGATTTCTCAGTGCCAGTTTATCTGTACGACGATTCGTTGTCCGGAATAAATACCGACGTCATTCGCGAAGCGCAAAAACGATACGATTTTATCTTTCATGTCATCAATGAAAAGAATCTTGGCATTGATGAGAACATCGCAAAATCCGTCGAGCAGACCCCTTCCAAGTATGTCTGGCTGTTGGGCGAAGACGACCTACTTGCGCCGGATGCGATCCACCAAGTTTTTGCGATGCTCGAGAAAAGCCATCTGCATTACTTTTATTGCAATTATTCATACATATCGAACGACTATACTAGAATCATCCGTGAAAAACGGATCGAACTGGACAACAACTGTGTCGTCGCTGGTGCTGAATTTTTCGAGAGGTATATATGGGCCTCCGGTTTCATTGGTAGCTGTATTATCGCTACCGACGCTTGGTTGAAAATAGATCGAAAAAAATACGAACATACGTTTTTCACACACGTGGGCGTCATTGCAGAACTGATTGCCGATACTTCGGTCCAGATAATGAGTGTTCCATTGGTGAAGAATCGCGCGGAAGATGTTAGTTCAACGTCGTGGAATGCAGTGCCGTTTGATGTCATGTTCGGCTGGGATAAAATGCTGGGCCTAGCCGGAAAATTTTATAGTAAAAAATCGCTGGAAAAGGCCCGTGTTGCTCAGGAAGCGGTCTTCTGGCATCGCTCATTGCTTTTCCTGATGTCAAAGAGAGCGGACAGGGCATATAGCCTTGCGGAGTTTTCGAAATATATCAAGCCGAATGACTTCAAGCCTTATTTCAAGCTTATGGCTGTCGTTATTGCGGTGTTGCCGGTGTTTATTTTCAAGGTGGTGAAAACGGCTTTGGGGTCAGGGATCAAAAATTTTATACGACGTGTCTTATTTGGATTGCATTCCTAGTGAATAATCTCTTAAAAAAAATTTGTACCAGAGCGATGAGCGTATTGATCCTCGCTCCCCTGATGCCTAAAATTGGCTTTTCAAGTGAAGTAGTAATTTATCCATATGAAATAGTCTTGGGTTTTCTGTTCATATGCATATTTTTTCTCGATTTTCAGTCGCTGTTCCGCACTGCGGTACAGCGCTGGTATCTCGCTTTTATCTGCATGATAGTTATTTCGACATGCATGACCGCCGTATCCAGTGGCATCGATGCTGGCAGCATCATGCGACTGATGAAATTGCTGATATATGTCTGTGTTCCTGGGATCATTTTTCATCTTGATGAACGGCGTGAATGGATGCCCCTGATCGCAAAGGCCGGCACCGCCGCGCTGGCGCTCAATCTGTATTTCATTATCATCGGCGGCAGTGAAATTTTTTCAGGAAAATTATCATTTAATGTAGAAGAAATTAGTGGTGGGCTGTCGGGCAAGTATTTCAGCCTGAATACCTTTTCGCTGCAAAGTACCGGACGCTTGAGTCATGGCGTCTGGGCTACTTATGTTTCCTTACAACTGGCAATCGTCTCTTCCCTGTATTTCAAGGATAAAATATCGAAATCTTTTTTTGTGGTGTCGTTGTTTCTTATTTTCTTGAATATCGTTTCTTCCATAAGTCGAGAAGGATTATTGATTGCGATACTGATCCTGTTTGGTTATTGCTTTGCCGGTGCAAGCAGAAAATTCTCCATAAAGCCGTTTTCCGTCAGATTCTGGCCATTATTTTCAGTAATAGTAGTATTTGTCATCGCCATGCTGGCAGCATCGCAAACCCAGATGGGGCAGAAGATCAGTTTCATGTTCGAGTTTCTTTCGTCAGGGGGAGTAGATAATAATATTTCCGGCCGTTTTAATACTTGGGTATTGAGTTTACAAGTGATTTTCAGTTCATATCGCTATCTTTTTTTCGGAATGGGATACAACCTAGAGTTGTACGGCAGTGAAATAGAAAAACATGCGATGTACATGAACAGCGGCGCTTATTCGACCATTCCTGAAAGCCTGTTCTTTTCAGCCTTAGTTTTCGCCGGACTCTGCGGCGTTTTTTTGTTATTCTGCCTGATTGCTTCAGTTGTCGCCGTTTTCAGGCGCGCACCGCTTTCCCAGTCTGAAAAAGTATTTTATGCAATGTTTTTGATTGGGTTACTTACTACTAATCTCGTGGCCGGCGCAACTGCCATCTCTGATCTGATGCTACTGAATATTTTCATCCTAGTGGGTTTCTGGTATAAGGAATTGCATTTAAAGCAACTCTAATGGTTCTTTATTATTTGATACATCGGTTTTTAAAGGTAGCTAAATTTTGAAAATTTATTTTGATGGGAGATGGATAGGCGACCATGGTATTGGTCGTTTTGCTCGCGTAATTCAGAAGAATTTTAGTCTGGAGTCCATTGCGCTGACGGGCTCGCCTACTTCTGTGCTGGATCCGTTGCGATTACTATTATTTTCATTGTTGAAGACTGCAAAAGGTGATTGCGTGTTCAGCCCAGGTTTTAATGCGCCGCTGTTCTTCTTTCGAAAATTCATCTTTACGGTGCACGATCTGAACCACGTCGACCGATCTGAGAATAGCAGTTTATTAAAACGCCTATATTATGCGTTGATATTGAAACGTGCCTGTCGTAAGGCCTTTCGCATATTGACGGTGTCTGAATTTTCGCGCCAGCGTATATCGGACTGGTCCGGTGTGGATATCGGACGCATTGTTAATGTTGGTAATGGAGTCGATGAAAATTACAATGTTGATGTTGCTCCATACGCGCCAGGTTATTCTTATCTATTGTGCGTCAGTAACCGAAAAGACCATAAAAACGAACCTCGTATACTGGAAGCGTTCGCGCTCGCCGAGATCGATCACGCTATTCGTTTAGTATTTACCGGCCGGGAAAATTCCGCGATGCTGGCGTTGTGCGACCAGTTTCAGGTTCGGCAACGCGTGGTATTTCTAGGCCGCGTGGCGGAAGAGGATCTGCCTAGCTTGTATCGTGGTGCGATCGCACTCGTATTTCCGTCGTTATATGAAGGTTTCGGCCTGCCGTTGATCGAAGCCATGGCCTGCGGCACGCCTGTATTGACGTCGACAACTACCTGCCTGCCTGAGATCGCTGGCGATGCGGCGATTCTTATCGATCCTATGTCCGTGCCTCAGATTACGACCGGCATCAGTCAGTTATGTGCCAGTCCAGAGTTGTGTGCCGACCTACGCATCAAGGGATTAGAACAGGTTGCCAAGTATTCTTGGAATGAAACGGTGCACAAAATTGACCAGGTGTTGAAATTAATATAAATATTATCGGCCGTGTCTGGCTTTATTTTCATTTATTGCATTTCCATTTTAATCACAGTAAATAATCAGAAGTTCCATATGAGAAATATCGCATTAATGCATGAGTGGTTTACAACTCTGGCGGGATCAGAGAAGGTGGTTGAACAATTTTGTGGGCTCTATCCTGAAGCCGATCTGTTCGCGGTTTATGCCGACCCGGAATTCGTCAAGGTGACGGAGTTTCTGCGCACACGTAATTTGCAGACCACTTTTATCAAGAATTTACCGAGGGCTGAAAAGTCGTTCCGCTCTTATTTACCGTTGATGCCGTTGGCGGTGGAGCAGTTGGATATGTCGCCGTACCAGCTCATTATTTCCAGTAGCCATGCTGTAGCCAAGGGCATTCTGACAGGGCCCGATCAATTGCACATCAGTTATGTGCATTCCCCGATTCGGTATGCATGGGATCTGCAACATCAATATTTGCGTGAATCAGGCCTGTCAACTGGGTTGAAGGGATGGATGGCGAAATGGATGTTGCACAAGATGCGTATATGGGATGCGCGTACGGCAAATGGCGTGGACTATTTTGTTGCCAACTCCCATTTTATCGCGCGACGGATTAAGAAGGTGTACGGTCGTACGGCAGACGTGATTTATCCACCGGTAGATATCGCATCGTTTGCTTCGGTCGATAAAAAGGAAGACTTTTATCTAACCGCTTCGCGTTTAGTGCCGTACAAAAAAATGGATTTGATTGTTGAAGCATTTTCTGCCATGCCTGACAGGCGTCTGCTGGTGATCGGCTCCGGTCCTGATATGGAAAAAATAAAGGCCAAGGCCGGTCCAAATGTCGAGATGCTAGGGTACCAGCCTTTCAGTGTGTTAAAAAGCAGCATGCAGAAGGCACGCGCATTTGTATTCGCGGCTGAAGAAGATTTCGGCATTACTCCCGTCGAAGCACAGGCTTGCGGCACACCTGTGATCGCGTTTGGTAAAGGCGGTTCGCTCGAAACAGTGATTGCCCACGGTGCACAACCGACCGGTATATTTTTTGAAGAACAGACCGTCGCGTCCTTATGCAATGCGGTCAAGGACTTCGAGAGCAAGCAGGATATTTTTTTGCCAGAAGCGTGCCGGCGTAATGCTGAACGGTTCTCGGTGGAACGGTTTAACTACGAATTCTCAGAGTATGTCGAACATCGCTGGGCTGAGTTTCAAGACTCGAAAATTATCCGCGCCTAGATTTGTGCTGGCAACTGAAATACGACAGACCGTTTGTCTCTAGGATACTGCCACCATTACGGCCATTGCGATGGAAATTGTCGATCCGGTATGTCTACGGGACGCACTGAAACGTTGGGCGGGCAGTTTGAATTGTCGAATTTATTATGAAGTATATTGAGCGGAAATGAATAAATTTTCTGTTGGGAAAATTGATACGTCGCATTTGAAATATCGCGCCGATATTGACGGCTTGCGAGCTATTGCCGTTATTTTAGTGGTTTTGTACCATGCATTCCCGAAGAAAATGTTAGGTGGATTTATTGGTGTCGATATATTTTTCATTATCTCCGGATTTTTAATATCGACAATTCTTTTTAAAAACCTGCATGCCGGAAACTTCAGTATTGTCGATTTTTATCGCCGTCGCGTTAAGCGAATATTTCCAGCATTACTCGCAGTGCTGATCGCCTGCCTCGTGAGTGGCTGGTTTTTTCTATTATCCGACGAATACCGGCAATTAGGCAAGCATGTCGCTGGCGGCGCCACGTTTACTTCGAATATTCTGTTGTGGGGAGAAGCTGGTTATTTTGATGCGAGCGCCGAGTCAAAGCCGCTGCTGCATTTGTGGAGTTTGGCTGTTGAAGAGCAATTTTATATTATATGGCCACTGATCCTGGCATTGATCTGGAAGCGCCGCTGGAACTTGCTGTTTATTGCCATGCTGGCCGTCGTATCATTTTCTATTAATATTTTCTATCTTCATGGTAACGCTACTGCGGCATTTTATTCGCCGCTATCCCGTTTTTGGGAATTGTTGATCGGCAGCATGTTGGCGTACGTATTTTTGTTCAAACCGGAATTGATCGAAAGATATAAAAATCAGCAATCCATCCTGGGGTTCCTGTTGCTGACTGTTGGACTTGTGTTTATCAACAGCAGCCGTATGTTTCCGGGCTGGTGGGCGCTTTTTCCTACGCTGGGGGCGGCGTTCATTATTTCTGCAGGCCCGTCGGCATATTTGAATAAGAATCTGCTTTCGTCGAGACTGTTTGTCTGGATGGGTTTGATCAGCTATCCACTATACCTCTGGCATTGGCCCATATTTTCATTTTTGCATATCGTGGTCAGCGCCACACCGACTAAGGAAATGCGTTTGTTGGCGATTATCATATCAATCGTACTGGCCTGGCTGACGTACAAGTTTATTGAAAAGCCATTACGCAGGAGCACTTGGCTGCCCGGCCGGACACTGCTTTATCCCATGGTCATGATCGTGGTTGGTATGGCCGGTTATTATTGTTATATTAAGGATGGACTGGAGGGCACCGGCTATCGAATGGCCGGTAAGAGCGAGTTCTCCAAGTATTTCGACAATACTTATCCGGAGTGGCATTACATGCAAAGCCAGAATATGGTCGACAATTATCGCGAAGACTGCAATTTTTATGATATCCAGAAATTTATTATCGGAGAAAATACAGAAATTCCGCGGCCGGCTATTAATTCGACGTGTTTTGAGATGGATGGCAAGCATGACAAATCGGTATTCATCTGGGGTGATTCCCATGGCTCACAGCTGTATTATGGCTTGAAAACTAATTTGCCTGCCAACTGGAAGATCATGCAAGTGACCAGTTCCGCTTGTACTCCCAGCCTGGATTCCAAAAAACCATCGAGGACGAATTATTGTGAGCAGTCGAACTGGTTTGCACGCAACGTCTTGAAGAAAGTGAAACCCGATGTGGTAATTTTTAGTCAGCACATCGGTCACACCAACGAAAACTTTGTGAAAGTTGCGGCGCAACTGGAGGAAATGGGTGTAAAGCGCATTATCTTTACCGGTCCGGTTCCACACTGGGAGCAGGAGTTGTCACGTATCGTGCTGCGTCGGTTTTGGGAGCATACTCCACAGCGCACCTTCAACGGCCTGGATCGGGGTGTATTTAATGGAAATGCGCTATTGAAGGAGAATTTCCAAGGCTCGGCTTCGGTTGTATATGCCGATTTGATTGGGCAGCTTTGCAATGCCGATGGCTGTCTCACTTATATTGGTGATGACAGGATGCATGGATTGACGACATGGGACAACAATCATTTGACACCTGCATCTTCGGATTATCTGGCGAAGAAACTATTGGTAGATTTGATTATCAATCCGTCTCCAGCAAGGTAAGAAAGAGATCTGATTGGTAATCCCTCGCCAAATGATCGCGTTTAAAAGTAGAATTTTCCAAATTCAGATTTTTGAAAGTTCTGCATGAAGACGTCCCGTTTTACCGATAGCCAAATCATCGCCATCCTCAAGCAAGCCGAGGGCGGCTCACCAGTCCCTGAGCGGTGCCGCGAGCACGGCATCAGCAATGCCACGTTCTACAAATGGCGCTCCAAGTTCGGCGGCATGGACGCCTCGCTGATGGCCCGCATGAAGGAACTGGAGGACGAAAACCGGCGCTTGAAGAAGATGTACGCCGAGGAGCGCTTGAAAGCCGAGATCGTCGCGGAGGCCCTGACAAAAAAATGGTAGCGCCATCTCAGCGGCGGGAGATGGCGCAATGGGCCGTGGCCCAGCGTTCAGCCACAATAGCACTGGCCTGCCAGGCATTTGGCATTAGCCAGACCTGCTATCGCTATCGCGCCAAGCTCGATGCGGAAAACGCTGTCGTGGCTGACTGGCTGGTACGCCTGACCAACAACCAGCGTAACTGGGGCTTCGGCCTGTGCTTCCTGTATTTTGCGCAAAGTGAAGGGTTTTAAATGGAATCACAAGCGTGTCTACAGGATCTATCGCGAATTGGAACTGAACCTGCGGATCAAGCCGCGACATCGCCTGGTGCGCGAAAAACCGCTGCCGCTGGCCGTGCCTGCACAGATCAATGACACCTGGTCGATGGACTTCATGCACGACCAACTGGCCGATGGCCGTAGCATACGCTTGTTCAACGTGATCAACGACTACAACCGTGAGGGACTCGGCATCGAGGTCGATTTCTCCTTGCCGTCCGAACGCGTCATTCGCTCCCTCGACAGGATCATCGAATGGCGTGGCAAACCCCAGGTCATTCGTTGCGATAACGGCCCGGAGAACATCAGCGCCGTGACGCTGGCCTGGGCCGCCAAGCGCGGCATACGCATCGATTTCATTCAGCCTGGCCAGCCGCAGCAGAATGCTTATGTCGAACGCTATAACCGCACGGTGCGATACGACTGGCTGGCCCATCACCTGTTTGAAACGCTCGATGAGATTCAGGATTTTGCAACCCGCTGGCTGTGGACTTACAATCACGACCGGCCCAACATGGCGCTTGGCGGCATCACACCAAAACAGAAGCTTGCCCTGGTCGCTTAACTGTCTAGTCCCGTTTGATCATAAACGCGCTTGACGAATAGTTCCGGTTTCTTTTGCTGCCATTCTTTGAGCGCCTGGATGGGTGTTTTGGCACTGATGGCCCGTTGTGGAATGTGGTGGTTGTAAAGCTTTAAATAGTTGAGCAAGGTCGTCTCCAGGTCGGCCCGACTGTCGAATCGGGTCTGCTGTAATAGCTCGCTGATACGGCCGTTGAATCGTTCGACCATGCCATTCGTTTGCGGATGCCGGGGCGGTGCCAGGCGGTGTTCGATGCCCATGGCGGTGCAGACTTTATCGAAGGCGTGCTGGCCACTGGGCTTCC